>ENA-ORTN01002229-ORTN01002229.1-human-gut-metagenome-genome-assembly--contig:-NODE-2229-length-16231-cov-10.232629_pt1 | contig 16231 bp, 12 predicted proteins | sample MGYA00242070_ERZ509189 | MGnify/ENA primary metagenome ERZ509189 (study PRJEB26280, sample SAMEA2338821) | human gut metagenome | biome: human gut; feature: human-associated habitat; material: faeces...
TTAAGCCTGTAGCTAGCGTTCATCCTGAGCCAGGATCAAACTCTTCATTGTAAAAATATTCTTTTCAACACTTAAGTTGACTTTACGCTCAAGGACTCCAAATCTATCAATACAATAAAAATATTGACGGTTCTTGTTTTTCCGTACACCATATTATATATACGGTGCACCGGCTTGTACTACTTGTTTGTTTATCTTAAATCTTTCAAAGAACTCTTATTCTTGTTTGCCATCGTTTCCGAAAGCGGATGCAAAGGTAAGAGATTTTATCGTAACCACCAAATGTTTTCGAAAGTTTTTTTTGAAAAAGTTTTTTTTCGAAACTTCCATAAAAGGCGGACCACCCATCCTCCCGAGGTCTTATCCGTTCTCGCTCCCTTAGCCCCGCTAAGGTAAGATACCAGGTGCAGATCACTATCAAGGAAAATCTCCCACGTTTGTTTCACCAAGTCAGTAACACTGTCTGAAGTGCCGCATCTCTCTCGATTGCGGGTGCAAAAGTAGACCTTTTAACGCTAACAGGCAAACTTTCACAAGACAAATTATCCGGATTCCCTGAAACTTTTTTGTAATACGCTGAATCACAGATGCGTTACAAAGAAGGTTTTTATAACGGAGGACACGGGAGGAAAAAGACAGACACATTATAATATTCGCACGCGCGTAAACAAAAACGGAAAAAGGAAAAAACGAATACGCAAACAAAAGCCGGAAAAAACGGAAAAAGAAAAAAACGGAAGGCAAACTTGCAGCACTTCCACACCCACATACGTGCGCGTACATTATAATATGAAAAAATAATAAAGCATAAAAAAGAGAGTGGAAGACAGACGGACGATACCGGAGAGAACTACAACGGAGGAAAGGATAACAGAATGCAAAAGGCGGAAAGGGAGATACGTGACAAGACTTCCGGTGGAAAAGAGCAGGAAAGCCTGACAAGGAGAAAATAAGAAAGCGGAAGACAAGGACTAGAACAAAACAGACACTGACCGTAAAGGACCGACTCCCTGAATCTGCGACAACCACACACTTTAACCTTACCAATACAATTCACATAATTCTGCGGAAGACACGTATCCTGCATGCGAAAAACCTCCTACCTACTTTAAACAAGGTACGTTACTAACATACAGGCCTCTATGTTAGTAACGTACAAGGTCACACATTACTAACCTTACGGAACACACGTTACTAACCCTTCGGAACACACAAACTATACAAAAGCACATAGCATCCCGTCCAATGCCCAGACACTCCGTCAGAAAAGCTGCCGGCTGCTGTTCACCTACCGCTCATTGGTTACCATAACCTCCAGAAAGATTTTCTTCATCCCCCCATTACAAAAAACAGGATAGAACCATACCATTCACTACCTAGAACTAGGAAAAAAGATGGAAGTTAACACACCACTTCATCTCTTCCTCCACTCTACCCTTCACACTCTCATCGGATTGTCCGTCATTACTTTACCAGGATATAATAATCCATCGCTATGATGTACGCATACGCGTAATCGCGCGCGCTCGTGTGTGTGTGGAAAGACTGCAAGTTGTGCAAGTTTGCAAGTTTCCCCCTTGCATCATCTCATAAAAGGAGCTGAAAAAGCAAAAGAAACAACAAGAGAATAATCACCAAGAATTAAAATATCAACAACTTTCAGGCTCCTCGCTCCAGCTCCAAACAGACCTTATAAAAAATGGAGAATCAGCAAAACGAATTACATAAAAAACAATCACACATAAAATTATTGTCTTTCACACTTTGCTTTCTTTATATTGTAGCGATAGGCTCGACAAGCCAAAACAAAGTATATCGCACATTGTATCCATAGGATAATATATTGCTGACTGATTTCAGACATACTAGCTCCCATAGAATTTATCTTAACAAAGGCCAAAGTTCCGGGAGCCGCAGGAACCATATAATGAATCCATTGCCAATACCAAGGCATTAACTCCAGCGGATAAGAAACTCCGGACAGGAAAATCAATCCTACAGAGAAGAAAGCTACCAACAACAATGGAGCATCACTATCACTGAAAAATAACGAACAGGCCAATCCAAAGAAACTGGTAGCAAGAATATAAGGTATCATAAGTGCCACAATTTTCCACGGATATGCTAAATGAGGCAATTGGAAAACTAAAGGAAGAAGCCCCAACAAAAAGATAGAGAATAAAGCATAAAAGGCTAAATAAGTAAATGATTTTCCTATCACTACGGATGCCATACGTAAAAAAGAAAGATCCCTTCCTTCAGGGCCTGCAAACATCAGTATATCTCCAGTTTCACGCTCTTTCCCACTCAACATACTGATAACAAATATCAACGTCTGAAAAATAACAACCATCAAAACGGCAGGTATCAAATAAGTACCATAACCATCGGTATAATTATACAGGGCAGTACCCACCACATCGACAGACCTTGTTTGAACCACAGATTGTATATCATCCTGAGGTAGAAAAACCACTTGTTCGGGTCGAACATCATCATTCACAGCAAGCATGGCTCCAGCAGACGCCTCCTGCATGGAAGCAAAATAAAGAAAAGCCGTAGTGGTGCTGTACATAATATATATCGCTTCTTCACCACGCCCCACACGAGCGTCAAAATCCGAGGGAATGTAAACAATGCCCACCACTTCATCACATTTCATCAATTCCTTAGCAGCAGGCAAATCAGCATTGTTTGTCAATACCCGTGCCTGCGGAGTGGCATCCAGCAAACGGATGTAACTGCGGCTTAACGGAGTGCGACTCATATCCACTACTGCCACCGGAGCATTGCGTACCACATTGGGAGCATACATATAGTTATAAAGTAATCCATACACAAAGATGCCACCGCTGAGTACCAATAAAATGGAATAGCGGGTACATATTACACGAAACTCGTGCCAAGATACAGCTAATATATTATTCAATATCGTCATATTTCCGACTGATTAAAGAGCGTTTCAAATGAGGTAACAACAATAAAGGGGGAATAAGAAACAACAGCAGACAGGCTGCATTGCCCCACATATACGCATAACCATAGTTGCCATAAAGAAGATTCTGTCCAATCTCGACAAAATGACGGACAGGAAAAAGATAAGAGGCATAGTACACCGGTGCAAACATGTGAAGCACCGGAAAGGTAACCCCGCCAAGGGTAGCACCTAACGATCCTACCATGGAAACGATACTGATAATAATACTCAACGCAGGAAAAAGAGAGAACAGAAAAACCGCCAGTGCCTGCGTAGCAATGACCAATAGTGCCGAAGTAAAATTCAACGCCCAAAAACCACAATCCATCGGTATATGCATAACACCAAAAAAGACATAGTTTGCCAGAATACTCATAACGATGAAGATAAAACTGTATGGAAGTAACTTGGCAGTGACCGCCACCCAGATATTCCCATCTGCCACTGCCAGCCAATTGGCTGAAGTATGGAATTTCCCTTCACTGCCAATGGAATATGTGGTGACCAACAACAAGATAACTTGCAGAAAAACGAAAAAGAATGGCTGTGTAAGATAAACCGAATAATCCATATCAGGATTAAATAACGGATGATTCTGTGTGGTAACCGATAACAGAAAAGATTCTATCTCTTCCTGATTTATACCCAGTGCCACAGCATGAGTGACAATGGGAACTACCGAAATGCTTTTCAACAAACTTTGAAATGCTCCGTGAATCTCACTTCCCACACTCATCAATGCATAATGGTAATAATAAGTCAGAGCTGTTTCCTTACCATCCATCACCTTTGCTTCAAAACCAGACGGAATACTGAGGTATCCATAAATACTTTTCCGCTGCACATCTGCCCTGGCCTCCACTTCATCAGCATAATGCCGAGTGATGCGGAAAGTAGGAACAGCCTCGGTCATACGAATTATCTCACGAGAAGTGGCTGTATTATCACCATCCACAATACCCACAGGCAGATTCTCCATCTGTCCGTTACCAAAAATTGTAGCCATAAAGAAGATAGAGAACAAAGGCAAGACGATACACGACGCAAAATAAATGCGCCGGGAAACCATACGGTCCAGTTCACGTTTCAATACCGCTATAAAAGGAGATTCTTTCATTCAAGTAGTTCATTTATATTTACCATTCACTGCAATCAGAATAACATAGCTATCCTTCTATCATTTCAATTCATCCAGATTTACCAAGACGGACATACCCGGTCTTAATCCCTCCATCGGCTCTACAGGCAGCGCATGAATTTCAAAAGTTTTCATATCGTACGTCCCCGTCTGCTTGGTAGATCGCCAAGTAGCAAAACTCCCCAACGGGCTGATGTAATTGATTTTAAATACCTTGTTTTTTACATCAAGAGCCGGAATATCTCCCATAAAATTCTCGTTCATACGGAAATAAGGCATATAGTCCTCACGGACATTAAGCACTACATGACAATCATCCAATACTACCAGACTCATAATGGGAGTCCCCGCTCCTACCAGTTCTCCACGCTTGGGGTAGATGGTTGATATCTGTCCGTTTTCGGGAGCTGTGAGGCGGGCATCCATCAACAAGGCCTGAACCTCATTCACAGTGCCCCGAGCCGCATCCACCAAGGAGCGGGCACTCTCTTTATCCTCTTTCTGCGCTCCGTCCTTCACTAACAGGAATTGTTGATGCGCCGCCCGTTCGGCGGCAACAGCAGCTTTATACATGGCTTCCACTTCATCTTTCCGCTGACTGGTGACCACGCTATCTTTGTAAAGCGCCTGAATACGGTCATACGTCACCGTGGCCAGTTGCAAGTCACTCTTTGACTTGTTCCACAATTCTTCTACCGAACGGACTATCTGCCGACGTGTACCGTCATCTATTTTCTTATTCTGAAATTTCGCAATATCTTCCAAGGCATTTACCTGCTGGAACTTCGCCCAAGCCTCAGGACTGTTAATCACAACCAAGGTGTCACCCATCTTTACATACTGTCCCTCCCGGACCAAAAAGGTATCAATTCTACCGGGAAGTTTTCCGGAAATCCGTATTTCAGTAGCTTCTATCTGCCCCTGCAATACAACCGGTTTATTGCTCATAGCTATAATCCCAATGGCAGACACCATAACAATGGCCACAAGAACAACGATAAAAGCGACTCCTAACTGTTTCTTCTCTTTTTCCATATTGTTTTCTTTTTTTATTATTTTCCGAATATAAAGTTCTCAGTTTGTCCGGTACGGCTATACTGCCAAAAACTTTCGGGCATTCCGCAAGTAGAGAGCAGAGATGCCAGTGCCACATCATATTTATAATAAGCCAGCAAAAAAGCAATCTGCACCTTAGACAACATGGTTTCTGCATCAATCACATCAGTAGAGGTAGCCATTCCTTCCTGAAAGGACTTTTTACGGATACGTACCAGTTCACGACTCATCTCAATCGTGGTATTGAGTGCGGCGACATCATCCTTTGCATTCTGAATTTCGCTATATAACTTGTCTACCAGAACTCCCAATTCATTCTGAACCTTTTCCCGTCCCAGTTGCAAAGTTTGTTTAGTAAGACGCGCCTGACGGATATTGGCTTCACGGTTCAGCCCGTCGAATATATTCCAAGTAAAACCCACTCCTACCAAAGTACGGGGCATCAGGTTTTTCGGAAGATTCTCTGCATAAAGTGTCTGCTTTCCAAACAATGCAATGGTAGGGATGTATGCACTTTTACTGATTTTCAATTGATTATCTGCCATCACCTCCTGTATTCGCAATTTACTTACTATATAGTTGCCGGTACTTACCAGATTCTTGAAATAAAGTTCATCGGGCAGATCATGGTTCATAAACAAAGGAGAACTGGGATTAATGGATGTAGCGTCTTCCACATTCAACAAAACTTTCAAGGCATTTTGCGCTACATTTAAATCTTTCCGAGCAGATTCCAACTCACGTCTGGCTTCATCCATAGTGACCTGGGCAAAGAGGCGTTCGGCCTTATTTATCATACCGTTCTCCTCCAGCTTCATGGCATTACGGTAATGTTTCTGCAAGCCTAAAAAGGTTTGCTCGCGTACATCCACCACTCTTTGCGCCAGACGCAAAGCATAATAAGTTTCCACCAGCTCCGATTGCAAAGTAGCTCCCGCCTCTTCCCTACCTGCTTTGGCCAAATCTACCATACGGTTACCAATACGGGTCGCAAAGATTCGTTTTCCGCCTGTAAAAAGCGGCCACATCACATTAGCATCTATGGTTGTCAGGTTACGTTCTAACAAAGGAAAAGTAAGGGTATGCGCACCTATATTATCAAGAATAGAAGAAATAAATTTATCATCGGGCACAATGGAATGTACAAAGTCTTTTGCCGGATCGGTAAATTGCTTTAAAGGTTCCTTGACCTCAATATTGTTGGACAAATGGACGTATGCCCCCGATGCATTCAAAGACGGATACCAAAAAGCATTCATCTTTTGTCGCTCACTGCGTGCTATCTCTATAGCCTTATCCGCCATTTGCAACGTGTGGCTGCCCTTGTTCATCAGGCTGGCAGATTGTTCCAATGTTAAAGATAATTCCCCGTTTTGAGCTGATAATGAAACCGGGAACAAAAGAACACATAAAAATATTTTATAATGCATACACTGTTTAGTTTCTGTTATGTTGTAATAAACAGAAAACCAAACAGATTGTTTGAACAGGATTATTTATTAAATAACTCGAAAGTGAATTTAAAACCAAAGGTATCAAATTGCCCGTTGATAGTGCTTACAAAAGCCCCCACATCAAATATATGTGTACCGATGCCATAACCCAACTCGATATATGGATTAAGATGTGGCATGAACAGGATACCACCATACAAGCGCTCCTGCTGGACTAACCCCAGCCAACGGTTTAAGGGTTTCAAGAGAATAAAGGGAGACTCATAAGTGAAATTCCCCCGCCAGTACTGACGTGAGGAGTTATACCAACGTCCGTCCAGCAATTGGAAAGTGCCACCAATATCATCATTCCATCCTTCGGGAAGATTACGACGGGCAAAGTTGGCAAAATCCACGAAATACATATCTTCCTGCTTGGTAAACATCCCCCCCCCAATGCGATAACCGATACTTCGGATTCCGCTTAGCTTCAAGTTTTGCTGTATATCAAACTCCCAACGTTCATGAGCACCCGTACTCTTGAATACACCTTTAATACCCCGTTCATAATCCAGCATAAAAGTAGGCATACTGGAACCTACATTCATCTTCCGGCGACCGTTCATGTAATAATACATACCAGGAGTCCATTCAATACGTATACGAGGTGCAAAACTATTGTATTCTGATCTGATACCTCGCAATGCAGCCCAATCCTTATCAGGCAACGGCTTTTCAAGAATGACTTTCGAATTATTTATCAGATACCTCCAATGTACGGAAACACCTGCTTTAACAAACAAGCCATTCACTATTTCTATATTATGGAACAGATTGAGATACACATCCTTAAAATAATCCAACTCCAATTGGTCAAAATTAAAGGTACTATCGGGCAGTTGCTTTAGCTGATCCAATACGACACTACTATATATGCGGTTACCGTTACCTACACTAACCTCAAAACTAGCCTGCTTTTCCGGCCAATATTGCCAATCGGCATCCGCTTTCACATAAAGTTCCTTATGTGTAAAATTATAACCTATCTGCGGACTGATTCTAAGTACACGCCCATCATGAAAAAGCCGACTGTATTTAAACTTCTGCTTATATGAAAAACCCCTGCTGTGACTATAATCCAACAACACCGGATTAATAAGTGGAGAACAACGCACACTCCCCATGCTGGACAAATTCACATTGTAACTACTGATAAGCATGTCACCCAACTCCCCCCAAAACTCCAAATGTTCATTCTTCTTTTTTTTCGGTACGCGTAAAAGCGTATCCTGACGTAAAGCATAACTTCTATACAAAGAATCCTCCAAAGCGGACAGCGGAATGGGACGCAGCTCATTGAACTTTTCCTTATCTGTTATCAGCTGTTCCGAATCACAAGTCAGCTTGTAGGATTCCGTCAGATCATGGTGATGCTTCTTTTGAGATTTACGCCGGGCGGCTCCTTCATAAAATTTAATCTCATTGTACTTCAACCAGGCTCCTATATCCATTTCCAGATGGTTACCTATAAACTTAAAAACAAGATTCAAATCAAACTGCACCGGCAGAAACTCCACATCGCCCTCCTCCCCCATCTTGACACGAACTTTGAAGCGGATCACATCATAAACGCCCTCAATATAAAGTTCACGAATAGTCCATATCTGATCACTAACCCACATATATCCACTGACCAATTGCGTACCACGGAATTTGGGAATAATGAGTATTTTATACCGCTGGCAGTCGGAAGAACCAGCTATAGAATCCAATAAATAATGATAATATCTGCTAGATTTCTTATCCAACGGAGAAAGAAGTTTATCGGACATCAATGAAGAAGAATAGATATTCATGTTCAAATAATCCATCACATCCGTTATCTGTCCCCTGTTACGTGGAAATGTAGTAGATACCGCCTTTATCTTACGGTCGTATATATCAGGGGCCGTATAATGCAGCTCACTAAGAGATTCCATAAGGTAATCATTGATGTGTTTTTCGAAACGAAACATGGACGGTACATAGCGGATAAGGTGATTGCGCTTATGTACCTTTACTTTTCCTTTTATATATAAATCAGCCTTATACTCATCAATGATACGGGAATAGAACGGCGAAAACTGGAAAATACACTGAAGAATGGAATCAGACACCACCGGCTTGTCGGGCATATCAACCTTTTCCCTCTTAGCCTGAACAGCTAAAGGTAACAAAAGACAAAATATAATCAACCTGACAATCCGTATATAGTGCATCAATGTACTTTCTTTTCATTGTTTGAAGAGCAAATATAAACAAAAACCAACAGGCTGACGCATGATAATACTTAATTAACATCCTTAACAGAAATGAAAAATGATTAGCGATATAGCGAATTATTAATCAAAAAGCAGTATTTTTGCAGCCAACAACCAGTAAAAGAAAGACAACATGTCCAAAATGAGATTTTTTGCTCTACAGGAGTTAGCCAACAGACGCCCCGTTAAAGTTGACTACCCCTCTGAAAAGTTAGCTGATTATTACGGTAACCACGTATTCGACCGTAAAAAAATGCAGGAATATCTGCCTAGTGAGGCTTATAAAGCAGTAATAAACGCAATTGAGAAAGGTACCCCTATCAATCGTGAAATGGCCGACATGATAGCCAATGGCATGAAGAATTGGGCAAAGACCTTTAATGTTACCCACTACACTCATTGGTTCCAGCCTCTGACTGACGGAACTGCCGAAAAGCACGACGGCTTTATTGAATTCGGTGACGACGGTAATGTTATAGAACGCTTCTCGGGCAAACTGCTTATCCAACAAGAACCGGATGCGTCCAGTTTTCCCAACGGCGGTATCCGGAACACATTTGAAGCCCGAGGCTATACGGCATGGGATGTTTCTTCTCCGGCTTTCATTGTAGACAGCACACTTTGTATTCCTACTATCTTCATCTCTTATACAGGCGAAGCACTCGACTACAAAACTCCTTTGTTGAAGGCATTAGGTGCTGTAGACAAAGCGGCAACTGAGGTTTGCAGAATGTTCGATCCAAACGTAAAACGCGTATTCGCCAATCTAGGTTGGGAACAAGAATACTTTTTAGTGGATACCGCACTATATAATGCACGTCCGGATCTTTGTCTGACCGGACGCACCTTAATGGGACACTCGTCTGCCAAGGACCAGCAGCTAGATGACCACTACTTCGGTTCCATCCCTCCACGTGTAACCAGTTTTATGAAAGAATTGGAACTGGAATGTCACAAACTAGGGATTCCGGTAAAAACACGGCATAACGAAGTGGCTCCCAACCAATTTGAGCTAGCTCCTATTTTTGAAGATGTAAATCTGGCCAACGACCACAACCAGCTGGTAATGGACCTGATGAAGCGTATCGCTTCCAAACATAATTTTACTGTACTGCTCCACGAAAAACCATTCAAAGGAGTAAACGGATCGGGCAAACACAACAACTGGTCACTTTGTACAGACACAGGTATCAATTTGTTCTCTCCTGCCAAGACTGCGGAAGGAAATATGCTTTTCCTTACTTTCATAGTCAACGTACTGATGATGGTCTATAAAAACCAGGATTTACTACGTGCCTCTATTGTCAGTGCCGGAAACAGCCATCGCCTGGGAGCAAATGAAGCCCCCCCCGCTATTCTGTCTATTTTCCTAGGACGTCATCTTTCCCATATGTTAGACGAAGTAGTGGCACGTCTGAATGACGCTGAACTGACCCCTGATGAAAAGAAAGCATTGCAATTGGGTATCGGGCGCATACCTGCCATATTGCAAGACAATACAGACCGTAACCGTACCTCTCCTTTTGCCTTCACCGGAAACCGTTTTGAATTCCGTGCCGCAGGTTCATCTGCTAACTGTGCCGCATCAATGATTGTTATCAATGCCGCTATGGCACACCAGTTGAATGAGTTCAAGACCCAGATAGATAAATTAGTAAACGGAGGGATGGAACAGGAAGAAGCTCTATACAAGGTATTAAAAGAAACCATTATCGCTTCACAAAACATCCGTTTTGAAGGTGACGGCTACTCGGAAGAATGGAAAGCAGAAGCCGCGCGACGCGGATTGACTAATATCTGCCATGTACCCGAAGCCATCCTGAAGTTCAACGATAAACAATCTCGTGCAGTACTGATAGGCGAAAAAATATTCAATGAAAATGAATTGTTTTGCCGTATAGAAGTGGAACTGGAAAAGTTTACTAAAAAGGTCCAGATTGAAAGTCGTGTACTAGGCGATCTAGCTATCAATCATATTGTTCCCACAGCTGTAATTTATCAGAACAGACTATTAGAAAATCTTCGTGGTCTAAAAGAGATATTCTCCACCGAAGAATATGAAAAACTGACCGAGGACCGGAAGAATTTGGTACGTGAAATTCAAAACCGCATACTTGCTATTAAAAAAGCTGTGCACAACATGACAGAAGCCCGAAAAGTAGCAAATCATTTGGGAAGCCAAGTAGAGAAAGCCTTCAGTTACGAGGAACAAGTGCGTCCATATTTGGAAGAAATCCGCGACCATATTGACCATTTGGAACTAGAAATAGACGATGAGATTTGGCCATTACCTAAATATCGTGAATTACTGTTCACCAAATAAAATTTCACACAAAAAAGAAAGGATAGGAGATAAAAACCTATCCTTTTGTTATTTTTTGAAGATAAATTAATAATATATCTTTCTTTTTTCTTCTGATTACTTCGTCCTTTTATTTTTTCTTCTTATATTTGTGCTCTATAACACGGTTTTATAGCACGTTTATGGTTAGAAAAGAATTATCAGAAACTGAGATTGCTGAAAGTATACCAGACTTATGGCAACCTTTAACACAGGAACAAAGAGAGTTCTTGGCTCAGAACTTTACGATACAAAAGTATAAAAAGAATGAGACGATATACTGCGAAGGAGAAACTCCGATGCACCTTATGTGTCTTCTTAGTGGAAAAGTAAAAATCTACAAAGAAGGTGTGGGAGGACGTAGCCAGATTATCCGCGTATTAAAGACGAAAGAATATTTCGCATACCGAGCTTTTTTTGCCGAAGGGAACTTCGTGACAGCTGCTTCCGCTTTCGAGCCTTGCACTATCTGCCTTATTCCCATGCCGGCCATTATGAAACTGATAAAAGACAACTCTGAATTAGCTTTGTTCTTTATCCGCCAACTTTCTATAGATTTGGGAATTTCTGATGAAAGAACCGTAAATCTTACGCAAAAACATATTCGTGGACGATTGGCGGAATCTCTGTTATTTTTGAAAGATACTTATGGAGTAGAAGAAGATGAATCTACACTAAGCATTTACCTTTCACGAGAAGATTTGGCAAACTTATCAAATATGACTACTTCGAACGCAATCCGTACGCTTTCTAACTTTGCAACTGAAAAACTAATTACCATCGACGGTAGAAAAATTAAAATCATTGATGAAGAGAAACTAAAAAAAATCAGCAAAATAGGATAAAATCTAATATCAATTCATACTTCACACACACAGGCGTCCGTTTTTCCATAACAGACGCCTGTTTTTTTCTCTACTTACAAAACCTTTTTCAGCACCAGCTGTTATTAAAGAAACTAAAACCAAGAAACTATGAGTAAAGGTAAATTATGGGGAATCATCCTCCTTATTTTATTTGTGCTGGGATTCGGTATCTGGCTTTATACCAGTTCTGACGTAAAAAAAGATGTAGACCAGGAAGGCATAGGTGTGTTAGACGACATGACTATACCCGCTGTGGACTAAATAATAATAAACACTAACTTAAACTTTACATTATGGCTAAAGAATCTGTGAATATCCTGAAGGATAAAATTGACATTGTGGACTTGTTGGCTCAGCTGAATGCAGCTCTGTCTGAAGAATGGTTGGCTTTCTACCAGTATTGGGTAGGTTCGTTCGTAGTAGAAGGCGCTATGCGCGGTGATGTACAACGCGAGTTTCAAGAACATGCAGCCGAGGAATATAACCATGCAAAATTATTGGCCGACCGTATCATTGAATTGGAAGGTGTACCCGTACTTGACCCTAAACAATGGTTTGATTTAGCTCGCTGCAAATATGATGCGCCCGTAGATTTCGGTTCGGAAATCTTGTTGAAACAAAATGTAGAATCCGAACGTTGTGCCATCTACCGTTATCAGCAAATTGCCGAATTCACAAACGGAATTGACTTCACCACTTGTGATATTGCCAAACATATTATGGCAGAAGAAGAGGACCATGAACAAGATTTGCAAGATTACTTAAATGATATAGCCCGCATGAAGGCTTATATTCTAAAAAAATAATCCACATCTGCTTCTATTCTTTCTTCTGTTTTAATGGAGAAAGAAAGGTAAGGCCGATTTCTACTGCAAGAACCGGCCTTATTTTATACTATTCATGCAAGTTGCCCCACAGTCCAAATAAAAATTAACCCATCTTACCTGTGAAGCCCCAACAAATAACATTTATAACACCTGACGGATTCTCACCAGTTTGGTCAATAACCCTTCCAATAAATCCAGTTTCAGCATATTCGCTCCGTCACTCTTAGCTACAGAAGGGTCTTCATGGGTTTCCATAAACAAACCGTCCACTCCTACCGCTATGCCAGCCTTGGCTACCGTTTCAATAAGCTGCGGCATACCACCTGTCACACCAGCAGTTTGATTAGGCTGTTGCAGAGAATGTGTCACATCCAGAATCACAGGAAAACCTAAAGTCTGCATTTCCGGAATACCCCGATAATCTACAATCAGATCCTGATACCCGAAAGTCGTTCCTCGTTCAGTCAGCATAACCTGATCATTACCCGCCTCCACCACTTTGTCAGCAGCAAAACGCATGGCACCAGGTGATAAAAATTGTCCTTTCTTGATGTTGACAATCTTTCCGGTATGAGCTGCCGCCAGCAGCAAATCAGTCTGGCGACAAAGGAAAGCAGGAATCTGCAACACATCCACATACTCAGCGACCATAGCAGCTTCTCCAGCACTATGAATATCGGTTACTATAGGAATATCAAAAGTTTCCCGTACTTTACGAAGTACTTTCAAAGCCTTTTCATCACCTATTCCTGTAAACGAATCCAAACGGGAACGGTTAGCCTTACGATAAGATCCTTTAAACACATAGGGAATACCCAGTTTATCTGTTATTTTCACAATACGATCTGCTATTCGGAGAGCCATTTCCTCTCCTTCGATCACACAAGGACCAGCCAATAAAAAGAAATTATCTGTCTTTCTTAAATCTGAAATTGTCATTATCTTACGTCTATTCGTTGAGATATCTACTCTGCTTTTACTCTTAAAACAAGAAATGGATATCTATATTTTTTAATTAGGGATAATCAAAGTTATAGCTTCAGGCTGGATCGTAATTTCCAAAGGGAAATGGCGGTCTAAAATACGCCCGTCCAAACTGACAGAAGCATTCTGCGCACGTAGTACTTTTACTTTCCGTGTACGATAAGGTTTCACCATTTTATGATTTAAAATACGTCCCTGCAACAGCATCCACATACCCGAGAAAAGTTGAATTAACTCCGGACGATAAATAACCGACACATCCAACCAGCCATTATAAGGAACTGCACTAGGTGTCAAACCGTATCCACGGGCACTTCCCACACATACCGTCATGATACGTCCACGAATATGTTCGCCATTGATACAAAGATGTGTACGGTACAATTTACGTTCAAACAGCAACAGGAACATGGAAGCGGCAAAAGACAACTCACGTATTCCCCAAAAACGGCGGGTACCATCTGAGATCTGTACAATACGCGCACCTAAACCTATATATATGGCATTCAGGAAATAGCGGGAAGTATGTTTCTCTCCATCAAAATAATTACAACGCCCCACATCAATTTTCCTCAGACGACGATTGATAATCCAATCTACCGCTGCTTTATAATTATCTTCATCCAACCCCCAATATTTGGCAAAGTCATTACCAATACCATTAGGAATGATTCCAAAAGCGATATTTGTCTTATCCTCCACCATAGAAGTCATAATACCGTTAATAGCATCATTGATCGCTCCGTCTCCACCTACAATCACAATGGTTCGATAACCATTATTAGCCAAGGTACGGGCGAGTCGTTCCACCGACCCAAAACCTTCGGACTGTACGTAGTCAAAAACCACCTTACGGTTTTCCATATAGCTACGTATCTCATTCCAACGCTTCTGAGTCTTACGGCTTCCGGCTTTCGGATTATAAATAATCCCCCATCTGTTTGGTTCTACAGCCATAACATTTAGTTTTTAGTGTGTAACAAATTAATGATTTTTTCCACCTTATCTTCCATAGGCAGGCAAGCATCCAGCCAATGTATAGTGACCCCTCGCCGTTCCATGCCCCGGAACCAGGTCATCTGCCGCTTGGCAAATTGATGGATAGCTATTTCCAATTGATGAAACATTTCATTGAAAGAAAGTTCACCCAAAACATATAAAGTCAAATACTTATATTCCAATCCGTAATAAATCAAATCCTCGGAAGAAATACCACTATCCAACAAAGCCTTCACTTCGTTTACCATCCCTTCATCCAAACGCTGCTTCAAACGGTGGGATATTTTTTCACGACGTAACTCACGAGCTATATCTACTCCAATGATCAAACTATGAATTTGCGGGAACTCACGGTATTCCGCTGATTGGTGCTTGTAATACTCTTCTATTTCAATGGCCCGGATAGCTCGTTTTACAGTATCTACGTCCGTAGAGTTATGAAGTTTCTTGTAAGTTGACAACAACCGGGTGAGTTCCGCTAATGATTTACCCGCTAATGAGTCCCTAAGTTTAGGATTCTCTGGAACAGGAAGCAGCCTATATCCCTTCAACACGGACTCAAGATACATCCCCGTACCTCCGCATAATATAGGAATTTTTTCCTTCCATCTCACTTGGTCATAGGCATTCAAAAAATCACGTTGAAATTCAAATACATTATATTTGTATCCGGGGTCTACAATGTCTATCAGATGGTAAGGAATTTGCTGTCCATTCACGATATAGTCTTCCAAATCTTTTCCCGTACCTAAATCCATCCGGCGATATACCTGCCGGCTATCTCCACTGATAATTTCGGTATCCAACTTGTAAGCTAAAGCCGCTGCCAAAGGAGTCTTTCCTGAAGCGGTAGGTCCTAATATCGTTATCAAATCGTACTTTTCCATCCTAAGTTTTTGTAACAGTCGCACAAAGATAACGAAAATGTGCAACTTAGCACGCAAAACTACATAAAAAAAAGCCGTCTGAATTACTTCAGACGGCTTTCGCTATATGGTTTTTAACTGATTAGCAGTTTACAGAAGCCATGTGAGCAATCAAATCCAATACTTTGTTAGAGTAACCGATTTCGTTGTCATACCAAGAAACCACCTTAACAAAAGTATCAGTCAAAGCGATACCAGCTTTAGCATCGAAGATAGAAGTACGAGTATCACCCAAGAAGTCAGAAGAAACAACTGCATCTTCAGTGTAACCCAATACGCCAGCCAATTCACCTTCAGAAGCTTCTTTCATAGCTGCACAGATTTCAGCATATGTAGCCGGTTTAGCCAAGTTAACTGTCAAGTCAACTACAGAAACATCCAAAG
>ENA-ORTN01002240-ORTN01002240.1-human-gut-metagenome-genome-assembly--contig:-NODE-2240-length-16135-cov-104.220398_pt1 | contig 16135 bp, 14 predicted proteins | sample MGYA00242070_ERZ509189 | MGnify/ENA primary metagenome ERZ509189 (study PRJEB26280, sample SAMEA2338821) | human gut metagenome | biome: human gut; feature: human-associated habitat; material...
CCGCAGCCGCCGGAGCGGTGCTTAAGCCGTCAGGTGGGAATTGTGCGGTGTTGCCATAAGGAAAAGCCGGGCGGTGGAGAAACCGCAGGGAAGCACCGTCTGATTCTTGCGTTTTACTGCAAATTGTGCTATATTTAAAATTCAGGATATCCTAGTGTTTTCCTTGGATATTCGGGATAGGACACAAACGAAATGAGGTAAGTTGGATGGGACTTTGGGCAGACGCAAAAAACATCCGGGACAAGGACCCTGCTGCACGCAATGTGGCGGAGGTCATCATTTTGTACCCCGGTTTCCATGTGCTGGTAACGCACAAAATTGCACATTTTTTGTACTGTCACAAGTGTTTCTTCCTGGCGCGCCTCATCAGCCAGCTGGCCCGCCACCTGACCGGCATCGAGATCCACCCCGGTGCCAAGATCGGCAACCGGCTGTTCATTGACCACGGTATGGGCATCGTGTTCGGCGAAACGACAGAAATCGGTGATAACTGCACCATCTACCACGGCGTTACCCTGGGCGGCACCGGCAAGGATTCCGGCAAGCGCCACCCCACATTGGGCAATAACGTGCTGATCGGTGCCGGTGCCAAGGTGCTTGGCCCGGTGTATATCGGGGATAATGTCCGTGTCGGCGCGGGCAGTGTGGTGCTCAAAAATCTGCCGGCCAATACCACCGCGGTCGGTGTTCCGGCCGAAGTGGTCCGCGTGCGCGGCAGCCAATCCTGCCCGGCGGACGACCTGGACCAGCAGGCGCTGCCCGATGTGCTCAGCAACCGCATCAGCGCACTGGAAGCCCGCTTGAGCCGCATGGAAGCCGCCATGCAGGGCGAGTACCCGCCCGACAAACCGCGCTTTGCCGCCCCGGAAATGGACGGTGTACCGCCGCAGGATCCGCATACAGAAGAATAATTCAGAAGAATTTCAAGCTCTCTGCCCCACTTTGGGGTAGAGAGTTTTTTACTTTGCCGCAATTTTTCTGCTTTTTATTTGGGCAGGTGCTACCCAAATGCGGTATTATCTGCTATAATAAACGTGATTTTGATAATAAAGAGGGGTGCCTGTCATGAAAGCTGTTATCACTGTTATCGGCCACGATACCGTGGGTGTTGTTGCCCGCGTAAGTGCCGTGTGTGCCGAGCTGAACATCAACATTGAGGATATTACCCAGAGTATCCTGCAGGATATGTTCTGCATGATTATGCTGGTGGATATCTCTGCCTGCGCAAGCGAACCGGCCGAAATCCGCGCCCGTTTTGACACATTGGGCCAGGAGATGGGAATGCAGGTCACTGTGACTCGGCAGGAAGTCTTTGACGCGATGCACAAGGTGTAAGGGGGCACACGATGAAAATTCTGAACAGCGGCGATATCTTGGAAACCATCGAGATGCTGACCGCAGAAAACCTTGATGTGCGTACCGTTACCATGGGCATCAGCCTGTTGGACTGCATTGATCCCGATGGCAAAAAAGCCTGTGAGAAAATCTATAACAAAATCACTCGTCTGGCGGGGAACCTGGTTCCCGTTGTCAACAAGATCAGCGCGGACTATGGCATTCCCATTGTCAACAAGCGCATCAGCGTAACGCCCATCGCCATGCTGCTGGGCGCTGCACCGGACGCCGACCCCGTGTGGTTTGCCAAAACGCTGGATGCCGCTGCCAAGGCGGTTGGCGTCAACTTTATCGGCGGTTACGGTGCTTTGGTGCATAAGGGTTTTTCCGCCGGCGATGTGCGTTTGATCGAAAGCATTCCCCGTGCACTGGCCGAAACCGACCTGGTCTGCTCCAGCGTCAACATCGGTTCCACCAAATCCGGCATCAATATGGACGCCGTTGGCCTGATGGGCCGCGTGGTGCGCCAGACCGCCGAGCTGACCAAAGATAACATGTGCATGGGCGATGCCAAACTGGTGGTTTTCTGCAATGCACCCGAAGATAACCCGTTTATGGCCGGTGCTTTCCACGGCCCTGGAGAGCCGGACTGCGAGATCCATGTCGGCGTTTCCGGCCCCGGTGCGGTGCGCGCCGCTCTGGCCAAGCTGCCCAAGGATGCCCCGATGGATCAGGTGGCAGAGCTTGTCAAGCGCACGGCGTTCAAGATCACCCGTCTGGGCCAGCTGGTGGCCAACCTGGCCAGCGAACAGCTGGGTGTGCCCGCGGGCATCATTGATCTGTCCTTGGCGCCGACCCCGGCTATTGGCGATAGTGTTGCCAACATTCTGGAAGAAATGGGTCTGGAAAGCTGCGGCTGCTGCGGCACCACCGCCTGCCTTGCCATGCTGAACGACGCCGTGAAAAAGGGCGGCGTAATGGCATCCAACCATGTGGGCGGCCTGTCCGGCGCATTCATCCCGGTATCTGAGGATGACGGCATGATCAAGGCAGCCGAATGCGGCAGCCTGACGCTGGAAAAGCTGGAAGCCATGACCGCCGTCTGCTCCGTTGGCATTGACATGGTGGTTATCCCCGGCGATACCACCGCCGAGGTCATCAGCGGTCTGATTGCAGACGAAGCCGCCATCGGCATGGTCAACAGCAAGACCACCGCTGTGCGCGTGATCCCCGCCATTGGCCACAAAGCCGGCGATGTTCTGGACTTTGGCGGCCTGCTGGGCCACGCCCCCATCATGCCCATCAGCCAGTACAGCCCCGCCGTTATGATCCACCGCGGCGGCCGCATCCCCGCACCGATGCAGGCATTGAAAAATTAAAGAATCATTCAATAAATAATATATACAAAAGAGCCATACCAGGCAGGAGAAGCGCCTGGTATGGCTCTTTTGTATGAGTATATTGAATGTGAAAGATGCAGGAATGAGGATGGTTTCTATACAATTTGTAGGGGCCGATGCTTGCCGTCGGCCCCTACAAATGTTTTTTAAGGCAATACCGCATAATTCTAAGTGCCGATACGGCGAGCAAGGTGCGGCAGCTGCTAGGCCAAAAGCGCAGATAATACTGGATGCTGCAAAGGTGAGCGCCGCCAGTGGCGGAAACAGCGAACCGAAGCAGGGGCAGCGGTCGCAGAGTGCGAGGGGCTTTTGCCCCCGAAGCACGATGCGGGTACCGCAACCCGACATTATCGAGCATTTTGGCAACGCAGATGCCGTGCCGCAGCCGCCGGTGCGGTGCTTAAGCCGCAAGGCGGGAATTGTGCGGTGTTGCCCTAATTCCCAATCAAAGCACTCCCTGCTCCATCTTTGCCTTTACCTCAAACAGGTCCTTGCAGCAATCGTCATACAGGCTGCGCATTTCGTCGGTTACGGGCAAAAGGTCGGGCACCATCACGGTTTCGGCACCGCTGGCGTGGCCGGCGCGGATGCCGTTGTGGCTGTCCTCCAGCACCATGCAGTCATGGATGTCCACCTTAATGCGGCGGGCGGCTTCCAGAAAGATATCCGGCGCGGGTTTGCAGAGCTTGACCTCGTTGCCGCACACGATATCATGGAAATAGCGGGCGGTGCCGGTGGTCTGCAAATTCAGCTCGACCATGGTGCGCGGGCTGGAACTTGCCACAATGCGGGGCATGCCCAGATCTTCCAGGTAGGACAGCAGTTCTTTCAGGCCGGGCTTGCAGGGCACGCCCTTTTTGATCTGCTCGCCGCCGTATGCCCACACGGCATGCAGCAGTTCCTCGGCTTTGTCGCCGTAATAGCCGGCAATGTACTGGAGCTGGTGCTCCCCGGCCAGGCCGCGGCCATTGGAATAAAACTCCGGCGGCGGGTCCGGCAGGCTCATCTTGCGGCAGCAGGGGCTCCAGAACTGGTCCCAGATGCGTTCCGTGTCAAACATCAAGCCGTCCATATCAAAAATAACGCCTTTTACTTTCGGTGCCATAGTGTGTGATCCCTCTTCTTGTCTTTGCAAATGCTGCCCGGCGCTGTGGCCGGGCGCGACTTATGCTATTATTGTACCCCATAAAATGGGGTGGTGCAATCAAAAAGTAGTCAAATTTTGCATAAAAGCTGCAAATGTGTGCAGAAAGCGGAAAAATAGCTCTTGTATTTGCCACTTTAGAGCGTTATAATAATTACAATTTCGCACCACAATCAGGTTTGTGCGAACCTTCATGCGGTGCTGAATAAGGAGAGTAGGAAATAATGTTGGATATCAAAATTGTTCGTACTACTGAACCGAAGGCAAAGCCGCAGGACGAAAGCAAGCTTGGCTTCGGCAAGATTTTTACCGACCATATGTTCCTGATGGACTATACCGCCGGTGAAGGCTGGCATGACGCCCGCGTTGTGCCGTATGCCTCCCTGCCGCTGGACCCCGCTACCGTGGTGTTCCATTACGCACAGGAAATTTTTGAGGGCATGAAGGCCTACCGCACTGCTGACGGCAGTGTGCAGCTGTTCCGCCCTGATTGCAATGCAAAGCGTTTCCAGGATTCTGCTGACCGTCTCTGCATCCCCAAGATCCCGGTTGAGGATTTTGTTCAGGCTGTTGAGACCCTGGTTGACGTTGACCGTGACTGGGTTCCCCACAGCGACGGCGCAAGCCTGTACATCCGCCCGTTCGTGTTTGCAAACGATGTCGGCCTGGGCGTGCATGCTTCCAAGCATTACCTGTTCTGCATCATCTGCGCACCTTCCGGCGCTTACTATGCCGAGGGCCTGGATCCCGTCCGCATTTATGTTGAGGACGAGTACATCCGTGCAGCCCCGGGCCTGACCGGCTTTACCAAGTGCGGCGGCAACTACGCTGCTTCCATCAAGGCTGGCGAGCTTGCCGAGGAAAAGGGCTTCAGCCAGGTTCTGTGGCTGGATGGCGTTGAGAAGAAGTATGTGGAAGAAGTCGGCTCTATGAACATCATGTTCAAGATCGACGGCAAGATCTATACCGCTGCCTGCACCGGCACTGTTCTGCCCGGCGTTACCCGCCGCTCCATCATTGAGCTGCTCAAGGATTGGGGTTACGAGGTTATCGAGGGCAAACTGGCCATTGCTGATGTGATGAAGGCTGCCGAGGAAGGCAAGCTGGAAGAAGTGTTCGGCACTGGCACCGCAGCTGTTGTCAGCCCCGTTAAGGAGCTGGATTGGGAAGGCAAGGTTGCCAACATCAGCGGCGGCAAGATCGGCCCCCTGACCCAGAAGCTGTACGATACCCTGACCGGTATCCAGTGGGGTAAGCTGCCTGATACCAAGGGCTGGACCGTCAAGGTTGAACCGAAGGTCTGATTCGGCCCGGAAGCTATGCTTTTTAGCTGAGGCAACACCGCACAATTCCCGCCTTGCGGCTTAAGCACCGCTCCGGCGGCTGCGGCACGGCATCTGCGTTGCCAAAATGCTCGATAATACACAAAGTATTATCTGCGCTTTTGGCTTAGCATCTGCCGCACCTCGCTCGCCGTATCGGCACTTAGAATTATGCGGTATTGCCCTGAATAAAAACAACAGCGCATGGAACGGCACAAATTGCAGCTCCGTGCGCTGTTTTGCTTTGTACACCACGCGAAAACACATGGTAAAACTGCACAAAAATGCAGTGCATAATTATTGCATGTTGTACATTGAACCCCTTGCATTTTGTGCGGGGATATTGTATTATACTAGCAAGAAGCAAAGGCGCTTTGGAATAGCAGATCCGCTGCTTCCAAGGCGCATTTTGTTTTTTAATTAAATATTTCCCTAAAAAGAAGAGGTTTGCCAGAGCGCCCCGGATTGAGCTTACGAGCTCATCAGTAGAGGGGTGGGTTATCGTTTTAAGGCAAAAATCGGGGACGCTCTGTTTTTCTCCTTCTTTTTAGTAAAACCCGAACGGGGCAGTGGCCGTTCGGGTTTTATTTTTTGCCTTTTTTATTGTGCGGTATATTGGATCACCATGGCCGCGCGGGTTGGCGTGCTGCCGGGGTTATGGTAGGTGTGGCACTGGTCGGCATGGTAATACGCGCAGCTGGGGCTTGAAAAGCCCAGCGCATCCTTTGCCACCCCCACAGTGGAACAGCTTGCCGCGTGGCGCAGAATGGCGAAAAATGAGTACCACATCAAAGTGGTATCTTACCAGTAAAAAAGACAAAAGCAAACGGGCACCATGCCGCGGGATAGGCGACTGTGGTGCCCGTTTTAGTTTGCTAGTAAACAGAAGCACCGCCAACCCCAGGGGGGCGGGCGGTGCAAAGGGTTATGCGTTATTTGCCGGCCAGCAAAATGCCCAGCACGGCTTTTTCTACATGCAGGCGGTTTTCGGCTTCATCAAAAATCTCGTCTGCGTGGGTTTCAAAAACGTCGGGGGTGATCTCCTCGCCGCGGTGGGCGGGCAGGGGATGCTGCACGATACAGTCCGGCTTGGCCAGCGCCATGCGGGCTGCATCCAGGCAGAAGCCGCTGAAATCCCGGCGGCGGCGCTCGGTTTCGCGCTCCATGCCCATGCTGGTCCACACATCGGTGAACAGCACATCGGCACCGCGGGCGGCTTCGTCCGGGGCGGTGGTCAGCTTAAAGTGGTCGCCATATTCCCGCGCAAAGAAGAGCACATCGGCGGAGGGACGGTAGCCGTTCGGGCAGGCAATGGTAAAGTCCATGCCCATCATCAGGCAGCCCACGATCAGGCTGTTGGCCATGTTGTAGCCATCGCCCACAAAACCGGCTTTCAGCCCGGCCAGTTTGCCCTTGTACTCCCGCACCGTCATCAGGTCAGTCAACACCTGCAAGGGATGGGCGTAATCGGTCATGCCGGAAACTACCGGCACGCCGCTGTACCTGGCCAGGGCGTCCACATCACTCTGCTTAAAGGTGCGGTACACAATAGCATCGTAATAGCGGCCCAGCACGCGGGCAGTATCCTGGATCGGCTCGCCGCGGGCGATCTGCATGTCAGCGGCGCTCAGATAGGTGCCAAGACCGCCCATCTGGTAGATGCCGACCTCCAGGCTGGTGCGGGTGCGGGTGGAATGCTTGCCAAACATCAGGGCAACGGCCTTGCCCTGCAGATCCTTGGGGTCAGTGCCTGCTTTGTGCAGGCGCTTGTATTCATCGGCGACATCCAGAATGTGGATGATCTCATCGGGGGTCAGGCTGCTTAACTTGAGTAAATGCTCCATGAAAACCCTCCTGATCAGTTACATGGATGAAAGCACGTCATCCAGAATAGCCAGTGCCTTGGCAACGTCTGCTTCGCTCAAAATCAGCGGGGGCAGCAGGCGCAGGCGGGTCTTGGCGGTCAGCACCAGAAGGCCCTTGCGCTCGCAGGCAGCGCGCACATCGGCGGCTTTTACGTCATCGGCAAAGGCAATGCCGACCATCAGGCCCATGCCGCTGACAGATGCGACATGCGGCAGAGAGGCAAGACCCTCCCGCAGCTGGGCGGCGCGGGCGTTGACGTTGCGCATGAACGCATCATCCATGGCGTCCAGCACAGCGCAGCCGCCTGCACAGACGACCGGGTTGCCGCCAAAGGTGGAACCGTGAGAGCCGGGTCCCATGGTATCGGCAACCTTTTTGCTTGCCAGCACGGCACCGATGGGCAGGCCGCCGCCCAGCCCCTTGGCCAGGGTGACGAGATCCGGCTTCAGGCCGAACTGCTCGCAGGCCAAGAAAGTGCCGGTGCGGCCCACGCCGGTCTGTACTTCGTCCACAATAATCAAAATATCGTGGGCGTGGCAGTAGTCGGCAACGCTCTGCACATAGTCGGCGTCCAGCGCAACCACGCCGCCTTCGCCCTGTACCATCTCCATCATAACAGCGCAGACAGAATCATCCACAGCGGCCTTGAATGTGTCAAAATCGTTGGCGGGGATGTAGCCGAAGTTAGCGGGGAAGGGGCCGAAATCCTTGTGGAAAACATCCTGGCCGGTGGCGGTCAGGGTGGCAAGGGTGCGGCCATGGAACGAGTTGACCAGCGTCAGAACTTTGTTGCGGTCGGGACCATAGGTGGTCACACTGTATTTGCGAGCGCACTTGATGGCACCTTCGTTGGCTTCGGCACCAGAGTTGCCGAAAAACACCTGGTCAAGCCCGGTGCGGGCGCACAGCCGCTTGGCCAGCTTGCCGCAGGGGGCGGTGTAATACAGGTTGGAAGAATGCTGCAAACGGGTGGCCTGCATGGTAACGGCCTGTACCCAGGCCGGGTGGCAGTAGCCCAGCGCGTTTACGCCAATGCCGGAGGTAAAGTCCAGATAGGCTTTGCCGTCTGCATCATAGGCATACATGCCCTCGCCGTGCTCCAACACCAGCGGGCTGCGGGCATAGGTGTGCATGATGTATTTCTGGTCACGTTTGATGACTTTTTCGGTATTCATGGTATTCCCTCCTTGGGAGGTCTGGAAGGGTTGGCAGCCGGATTATTCAGGAATAAACCTAAAAAATAGGCGAATGAATAACTGTGCCGTAAGTACATGCTATGTACCCATGGCCAGCTTGCACGATTCTTATATTATAATATATTGGAAGTTTTTTCGGTACCTTTTTTTCAAAAAAGGTACAAAATCCCCCGTGAATCCCCGTAAAATTAAATCATCGGTTGCCGCGGCGGTAGAACAGGGTGCCGGAACCACGGTCAGAGAACATTTCCAGCAGAACAGAATGAGGAACACGGCCATCAATGATAACAGCCTCATGCACACCCTCATAAATGGCATCGGCCATGCCCTCGATTTTGGGGATCATGCCGCCGGAGATGACGCCATGTGCCTTGTAGCCCTCTATCTCGGAAATCTCCACTTCGGGGATCAGGGTGGATTCATCGTCCTTGTCATACAGCAGGCCGACAATATCCGTCATGGAAACGAACTTTTCGGCGTGCAGGGCAATAGCAATGGCGGCTGCAGCAGTATCGGCGTTGATGTTGTAGGCAATGCCGTTTTCATCCATGCCAACCGTGGCAATGACCGGGATAAAGCCATCGTTGAGCAGGTGCTCAATCAGGGTGGTGTCCACTTTTTCCACGTTGCCCACATAGCCCAGGTCTACATCACTCTTGCGGGAGCAGGTGATGGTGTGGCCGTCCAGACCACACAGGCCAACGCCGCGACCCTTGAGCAACGCAACCAGATCCTTGTTGACCTGACCGGCCAGAACCTGCTGCACAATGCTCATGGTTTCTTTATCGGTATAACGCAGGCCGTTGACAAACTTGGATTCCTTGCCCACGCGGTTCAGCATCTGGTTGATGGCCGGGCCGCCGCCGTGTACCAGCACAACGCGCACACCCAGCAGGGTCAGGGTGACAAGGTCGTTCATAACGGCCAGTTTCAATTCCTCGTTTACCATGGCATTGCCGCCGTATTTGATCACCAGGGTTTTGCCGTGATATTTCTGGATGTAGGGCGTGGCTTCCGAAAAAAGCAGCGCCATTTCCTCGTTTTTCATAAATCGCTCCCCAAACGTAAAAGTAGCAAGATAAGTTAGGAGTTAGGAGGGAGGAGTTGGCGGTGTGCGCTGTGCGCACAAATTAAAAGCTACAAGCCTAAACGAGCCGTTCATTGCTCATTCCTCATTCCTAATTTCTAATTGCAAAATCAGGTCCGGTAATCGCCGTTGATCTTAACATAGTCATAGGTCAGATCGCAGCCCCAGGCTTTGCCGCTGGCTTCGCCGGTGCCCATATCGACTTTGACCAGGATGTCGTGCTCGCCCAGAACCGCATAGGCTTCGTCCTCGCTGAACGGATGGTAGGCGGCGTTTTCGCACACAAACACCTCGCCTGCCTTGCTGGCAATGCGCACGCTGACCTTGTCGATGGAAAAATCCCCCGGCGTATAGCCGATGGCGCACAGGATGCGGCCCCAGTTGGCGTCGCGGCCAAACACGGCGGCCTTGAACAGGTTGGAGCAGACAACGCTCTTTGCCACGGCGCGGGCAATCTCGTGGGTGGGGGCGTGGGTCACTTCGCAGGTGATCAGGTGGGTGGCACCCTCGCCGTCAGAAGCATGCAGGGCGCACATATGCTCTGCCACAGCGCCCAGGGCAGCCAGAAATTTGTCATACTCCGGGCCTTCGGTCACAACAGGCTCGTTGCCCGCCAGGCCGGAAGCCAGCAGCAGCAAGGTATCGTTGGTGGAGGTATCCAGGTCAACGCTCATCTGGTTGTAGGTAGTGGGCACAACGGCGCGCAGTGCCTTTTGCAGCAGCTCCGGGCTGACGGCAGCATCGGTGGTGTAGAACGCCAGCATGGTGGCCATGTTGGGGGCAATCATGCCGCTGCCCTTGCCGATCGCGCCAAGGCGGCAGGTTTTGCCGGCCAGCTCAAATTCAATGGCATATTCTTTCTCGTAAGTATCGGTGGTCATAATGGCCTTGGCAGCTTCGCTGCTGCCCTCGGCGCTGGCCTGCAGCCTGGCCGCTGCGGCGGGAATACCGCGGGCGAACGGGTCAATCGTCATGGGCTGGCCGATAACGCCGGTGGAAGCCGGCAGAACATCCTCGGCTGCAATGCCCAGCTGCTGGGCCACCAGGGCGCAGCACTCATTGGCCAGATCCACACCGTTGGCGGCGCAGGTGTTGGCGTTGCCACTGTTCACCAGAACAGCCTGTGCGTGGCCGTCCACCAGGTGGGCGCGGTCAACCTTGATGGGGGCGCCATACACCTTGTTGGTGGTGTAAACACCGGCAGCGGCACAGCGTACATCCGCCTTGATGATGGCCAGATCCAGCTTGTTGGGATTGGCCCGGAACCCGGCATGTACGCCGGAAGCAGAAAAACCCTTGGCGGCACAAACGCCGCCGGGAATGACCTTATACTTTGCCATGTTACTTTTCCTCTTTCCCACAAATAACATCAAAAATCAGAAGAAACGGAACCCACCCGGTAAAGACAGCTGCGGAACGGTCAAGACCGTTCCCTACAAACCACACCAAAGCGGTGCCATGCGGCCAGCAGGCCAACATACCGGAAAACTCCTAACTCCTAAGGCAACACCGCACAATTCCCGCCTTGCGGCTTAAGCACCGCTCCGACGGCTGCGGCACGGCATCTGCGTTGCCAAAATGCTCGATAATACACAAAGTATTATCTGCGCTTTTGGCTTAGCATCTGCCGCACCTCGATCGCCGTATCGGCACTTAGAATTATGCGGTATTGCCCTAACTTACAATTCCAGCCCTTTCGTTTCCTCCAGCCCCAGCATGATGTTCATGCACTGCACGGCGGCACCGGAGCTGCCTTTGCCAAGGTTGTCCAGCAGGCTGATGAGCAGCATCCGCTTGCCGTCGGGGGAAACAGTGGGGTAAATTTCCAAGGTGTCCTTGCCGGCCAGCGTATTGGCGGGCAGGAACTTGGGGGCAGTGCCCAAAGCGTGCACCTTGATCATGGTTTCGCCTGCGTAATACTCCTGCAAAGCGGTGGCCAGCTCCTCAGCGCTGTGGCCCACAAGGTCCAGACGCAGGGGAACGGTAACTTCCATGCCGCAGTAGTAGTCATCCACAATGGGACAGAACACCGGCGGCTCCGCAAGGCCGCAGATCTTCTGCATTTCCGGCAGGTGCTTGTGATCCAGCGTTAAGCCATAGGGGCGCGGGCTTTCAAAGGCAATGTCGCGCTCCGGGTCGCGGTACTGGGCAATGCCGCTTTTGCCTGCGCCGGAATAACCGGAAAGCCCATGGCAGGTCAGCGGATAATCTGCAGCCAGCAGGCCAAGCTCCACCAGCGGGGCCACCAGCGTGATAAAGCCGGTGGCATAGCAGCCCGGAACAGCCACGCGGTTGGCGGTGCGCAGAGCATCCCGTTTGCCATGCAGCTCCGGCAGGCCATACACCCAATCCGGCGCGGTGCGGTGCGCGGTAGAAGTGTCCAGAATACGCACATCGGGGCGTAGCAGGGGCACAACCTCCCTGGCTGCGGCATCCGGCAGGCACAAAAAGCTCAGGTCGCTCTGGTTAATCACGGCGGCGCGGGCGTTTACATCCTTGCGGTCGGCTTCGGAAATGTGCAGGATCTCAAATTCATCCCGTGCGGCCAGGCGGTCCGCAATGCGCAGGCCGGTTGTGCCGGAAGAACCATCCACAAAAATTTTATACTTAGCCATCCCAAACAAACCCCTATCTATTACAGCGTTCAGCAGTTGATTTTGCTTTTTACATCCGCGATCTGTTTCAGCACGCTGGCCTGAGTGGGGCCGCCGTAACTGGTGCGGCCCTCGCAGCAGTGCGTCAGGTCAATGGCGTCATAGATGTCTGCCTCAAACAGATCACTGTACTGTTTAAATTCGTCCAGCGTCAGCTCTTCCAGCGTTTTGTCTGCCCGGATGCAGGCACCCACCATGGTGCCGGTGCATTTGTAAGCATCGCGGAACGGCATGCCTTTCTTGGTCAGGTAGTCGGCGCAGTCCGTTGCGTTGATAAAGCCCTTGGCGGCGGCGCGGCGCATGTTGGCGGGCAGCGGCGTCATGGTGGCCAGCATCGGGGTGATGGTTTTTAAGCACAGCTCCAAAGTGTCCACCGCGTCAAATACGGCTTCCTTGTCCTCCTGCATGTCCTTGTCGTAGGCGAGGGGGATGCCCTTCATCATAACCAGCAGGGTGTTCAGGTCGCCGTAAACGCGGCCGGTCTTGCCGCGGATCAGCTCGGTCACGTCCGGGTTTTTCTTCTGCGGCATAATGGAAGAACCGGTGGTGAAAGCGTCGTCCAGCTCAATGAACTTGAACTCCCAGCTGCACCACAGGATGATCTCTTCCGACAGGCGGGACAGATGCATCATGCAGGTGGCCATGGCGCTGGTCAGCTCAATGCAGAAATCGCGGTCAGATACGCCATCGATCGAGTTGCCGCAGGGAGCAGCAAAGCCCAGCTCCTGTGCCGTATAAAAACGGTCCAGCGGGTAGGTGGTGCCAGCCAGAGCGCCGGAACCCAACGGGCACTCAGCGTCCATGCGGGCGGTGGCGTCCTGCATGCGGCCCAGGTCGCGCAGCAGCATCCAGGCGTAAGCCATCAGCTGGTGGCCAAAGGTGACCGGCTGGGCACGCTGCAGATGGGTGTAACCGGGCATAACATAGGAAGAAGATTTTTCTGCCTGGTCGCAGATGGTCAGGATCAATTCCTTGATCTGCCCCTGCAAGTGGAGCGATGCTTCCCGCAGGTTCAGGCGGATATCCAGCGCAACCTGGTCGTTGCGGCTGCGGCCGGTGTGCAGCCGCTTGCCAGCATCGCCCACGCGGGCGGTCAGAGTCTGCTCCACAAAGGTGTGCACATCCTCGGCATTGGGGTCAATCTCCAACGTGCCGCTGTGCAGATCGTTCAAAATGGATTGCAGGCCCTTGTGGATATCGTCCACATCCTGCTGGGAGATGATGCCCTGCTTGCCCAGCATAGCAGAGTGTACCATGCTGCCGTGGATATCCTGTTCGATCATCCGCGCATCAAAGCGGATGGAAGAGTTAAAGTCGTTCACGCGGCTGTCCACCGCTTTGCTGGAACGTCCCTGCCAAAGTTGGGGCATAAGAAAACCTCCGGTGTTATTGTAATGAATAGTGAATAAAGAATAATGAAACATGTTGGTGTGCGCGCCGCGCGCGCAAATAAAATAGATACAGCCTTTTAATGGGGGCTCAGTCTGATGTTTGCTGCGACCTTGGCTTTTCTTGAGCTGTGCCGCAGGCACGGCGGTCCACCATCATTATTCTTTTTTCTTTTTATAGTATATACTGGAACGCCAAAGCCGCCAAGGGGGTCAATGCCTCCCTGGCGGCAGTTTTGTTAATGGAAAAATGCGATTACTTTACTTCCGGCCAGTTCTTTGCCAGCTTGGCGCGCTCAGCAATGGGCAGGCCAAACAGGTTGATAAAGCCGTTTGCATCAAACTGATCGTAATCCTCATCCTCGCCGAAGGAAGCAGTCTGCTCATCGTACAGGGTGAACGGGCTGGTAACACCAGCGTTGATCAGGTTGCCCTTGTACAGCTTCAGTTTCACATCACCGGTAACGGTCTTCTGCAGGTCGTCGGTGAATGCGCTCAGGGCTTCACGCAGCGGGGTGAACCACTTGCCATCGTAAACCAGCTCGCCCATCTTCTGAGCAACGGACTCCTTGAAGTGGAAAGCATCCTTGTCGATGGTGATGGTTTCCAGAACGTTGTGAGCCTTGTACAGGATGGTGCCGGCGGGGGTTTCGTACACGCCGCGGCTCTTCATGCCGACAAGACGGTTCTCAACGATATCCAGCTGGCCAATGCCATTCTCGCCGCCGATCTTGTTCAGGTACTCAATCAGGGCAACACCGTCCATCTCCTTGCCGTCCACAGCAGTGGGAATGCCCTTCTCAAAGTGGATGGTAACATAGGACGGGGTATCCGGTGCCTGCTCCGGGGAAACACCCAGCTCCAGGAAGCCGGGCTTGTTGTACTGCGGCTCCAGAGAGGGCTTTTCGAGGTCCAGACCCTCGTGGCTCAGATGCCACAGGTTCTTGTCCTTGGAGTAGTTGGTCTCACGGTTGATACGCAGGGGAATGTTGTGTGCCTCGGCGTAATCGATCTCTTCGTCACGGCTCTTGATGTCCCACTCACGCCACGGGGCGATGATGGCCATTTCGGGGGCCAGTGCTTTTAGGGCCAGCTCAAAACGAACCTGGTCGTTGCCCTTGCCGGTGCAGCCATGGCAGATGGCATCGGCATTCTCTTTCTTGGCAATCTCAGCCAGTGCCTTTGCGATGCACGGACGAGCATGAGAGGTGCCCAGCAGGTACTCTTCGTACTTGGCATCGGCTTTCAGGCAGGGCCAGATGTAGTTCTCAACGTAATCTTTCTTCAGGTCCAGAACGTACAGCTTGGAAGCGCCGGTCTTGAGGGCCTTTTCTTCCAGGCCGTCCAGCTCAGTGCCCTGGCCAACGTCGCCAGAAACAGCAACAACTTCGCAGTTGTTGTAGTTCTCTTTCAGCCAGGGAATGATGATGGAGGTATCCAGACCGCCGGAGTAAGCCAGAACAACCTTTTTAATATCTTCCTTTTTCTTTTTCATAAGAACTGCCCTCTTTCAAAATTCTATCCGCCGAAGTGGCTGAATATTTATTCATTTGATGTTTCTTATTATACACGCCCTGCAACAAATTGCAACACGGCATATTGCACAAGGAAATTTCAACTTATAGAGATAACTTTGTTCTAGAGCTTACATTCTGCGGCGTAAAGGGAAAAAACAAAACGGACTATTTGCATTTTTATTCATTGAATTGAATATTTGCCGCATAAAGCCCGCATATCGCAGTTGAAAAAGGATGCAGAAAAGTGCCAAAGGGTACAAAAAAGCTCTTCCCCACAAAAACGGGGAAGAGCGGAGAGGAAAAGATGATGACAAGCTGGGAGGATTGATCCTGCAAGGGTAGGACAGTGGCACTTTGTCCCGGCAAAGTTATTCTTTGCTGGCACATTCGGCGCAAACGCCGGTCACGGTCAGGCAGTGGCCTTCAATACGCAGGCCGGGAACATTTTTGATCAGGGCGTTCAGCTCGCCTTCCGGCAGATCAAGGTTAATGATCTTGTGGCACTTGCGGCAGTAAAAATGCTCATGGGAGTTGGGGTCCCAGTCAAAGCATTCGGCACCGCTGATCATGCCAACGCGGCCGATCATATCGTTATCAGCCAGGGTGTTCAGGTTGCGGTACACCGTGCCCAAGCTGATATGAGGGCAGCGCTCACGGGCATAACCGTAAATCTGCTGCGCAGAAAGATGCTCTTTATGCTCTTGAATGGTTTCCAGAATAATCTGGCGCTGCCAAGAATATTTCATAGCGAGTGTTCTCCTTAAAGTTACGGATGGTTCATCTTCGACACACTTTTAACGAACGCCGATTTTTAACTTATTTTAACACTGGGGTACTACTATGTCAATATATTAAATGCGAAAAATCCGCAAAAAGTTTCGTAGCTTAAAATAAAATGAACAAACCGGGTGAAACCTGAAAAAATGAAGAATTTTGTACTGCACTTTATTGCGCTATTGTTGTATAATGCAGGAACAAAATCGGAACAACACCGGGAATGGCTGCCAGCTGATGCCCGCAAAGCCCATGGCTGCGCTATTTGTGCCGCAGCACTGCCGGCGCAGAAAAGGGAGAAAAAACTTTTTGAAAAAATTCAAAAAAATGCTTGACAAATGGTGCCGAAACCCGTATACTAATGGAGCACCGTTTGAGATGCACACCACATGGCGGTATAGCTCAGTTGGCTAGAGCATTCGGTTCATACCCGAAGTGTCACCGGTTCAAAT
>ENA-ORTN01002258-ORTN01002258.1-human-gut-metagenome-genome-assembly--contig:-NODE-2258-length-16007-cov-4.164368_pt1 | contig 16007 bp, 7 predicted proteins | sample MGYA00242070_ERZ509189 | MGnify/ENA primary metagenome ERZ509189 (study PRJEB26280, sample SAMEA2338821) | human gut metagenome | biome: human gut; feature: human-associated habitat; material: faeces...
TCTTGAGGCAGCACTTAGATTAAAAGAGCAGTACGGCGCAGAAGTAACCGTTCTTACCATGGGTCTTCCGAAGGCAGACGAGGTGCTTCGTGAGGCAATGGCAATGGGCGCAGACAAAGGAATCCTTGTAACAGATCGTGTGTTAGGCGGAGCTGATACATGGGCTACCTCCACCACAATCGCAGGCGCACTCCGCAATCTGGATTACGATCTGATCATCACCGGACGTCAGGCGATCGATGGTGATACCGCTCAGGTAGGACCGCAGATCGCAGAGCATCTGGGACTTCCGGTTATTTCCTACGCACAGGACATCAAGATCGATGGAGACTATGTTGTTGTTCAGCGTCAGTACGAGGACAGATACCATGAGTTAAAGGCAAAGATGCCGTGCCTGATCACAGCACTTTCCGAACTGAATCAGCCGCGTTACATGACTCCGGGCGGAATCTTCGACGCATATGATAAGGAAGTTACCGTATGGGGAAGAGCAGATCTTAAGGATGTAGATGATTCTGATCTTGGATTAAAGGGATCACCGACAAAGATCGCAAAGGCATCTGACAAGGTACGTAAGGGCGCAGGCGAGAAGGTTGTCCTTGATCCGGATGAGTCCGTAGCATACCTGATCGGCAAGTTCAAAGAGAAGCACATTATCTAACAAATATAAGGAAAAGTGGTGAATAAAATGGGTTTAGAAGAATATAAAGGAGTATTTGTCTTTGCACAGCAGGTTGACAACGTATTAGACGGCGTTGCTTTCGAGTTACTTGGAAAAGGAAAAGAGCTGGCAAAGGATTTAAACACAGAAGTAACTGCAGTATTGATTGGCTCCGGCGTTAAGGAGCTGGCAGATCAGCTTGCTGAGTACGGCGCTGACAGAGTCATCGTGGTAGACGATCCGCAGTTAAAAGACTACAGAACAGAGCCGTACGCACATGCACTGGCATCTGTGATCAATGAGTACAAGCCGGAGATCATGCTGGTTGGCGCAACTGCAATCGGCCGTGACCTCGGACCTACTGTTTCCGCTCGTGTGAAGACAGGTCTTACTGCTGACTGTACGATGCTTGAGATCGGCGATTTCCCGCTGAACGCAGCAGCTGGACAGGAGCAGCAGCACAATCAGCTTCTTATGACACGTCCTGCATTTGGTGGTAACACGATCGCAACGATCGCGTGCCCGTACAACCGTCCGCAGATGGCTACTGTACGTCCGGGTGTTATGCAGAAGATCGCTCCGATCGCAGGCGCTAAGGCAAATGTGGTAGAGTACAATCCGGGATTCACCCCGAATGACAGATATGTAGAGATCTTAAACATTGTAAAGGCTGTTAAGAATACAGCGAACATCATGGATGCAAAGATCCTGGTATCCGGTGGACGTGGTGTTGGTTCCAAGGAGAACTTCAAGCTTCTCGAGGATCTGGCAGAGGTACTTGGCGGTACCGTAAGCTGCTCCCGTGCCGTAGTGGAGAACGGCTGGCTGCCGGTAGATTTACAGGTAGGACAGACAGGTAAGACAGTTCGTCCACAGGTTTACTTTGCAATTGGTATTTCAGGAGCAATCCAGCATGTAGCTGGCATGGAAGAATCAGATCTTATCATCGCAATCAACAAAGATGAAGATGCTCCAATCTTTGACGTAGCTGATTATGGTATCGTTGGAGACTTAAACAAGATCGTTCCACAGCTTACAGCAGCTATCAAAGCAGCAGAAGCTAATAAATAATCAAATATAATATATAGTTGATATATTAGTCCCCGCGTCGGAAGACGCGGGGATTTTTGTGTTTAGTGGGGGATTCTAAGGTTGTTACTATTGAATTTTTCAGTATCTGCCCCATATGAATATAGTTTTGTGGGATATGTGGTAGATTCTAAGCTTGTTACTATTCAAACTTTTCAATATCTGCCTCATATGAACATAGTTGCGTGGAAGGAGAGAGTTAGTGTGGAAAATTTTTGTGCTTAGATGGGGAATCTGTACCATATAAGCGAAAAGTTATCCACATGGTACAGATAAAGAAGAATTGAATGAGTCGTATGTGAGAATCTGTACCATACAGAGGGAAAGTTATTCATATAGTACAGATAAAGAAGAATTGAATAAGTCGTATGTGAGAATCTGTACCATACAGACGAAAAGTTATTCATATGGTACAGATGAAGAAAAATTGAATGAGTCGTGTGTGGAAATCTGTACCATACAGAGGAAAAGTTGTTCATATGGTACAGATGAAGAAAAATTGAATGAGTCGTGTGTGGAAATTTGTACCATACAGACGAAAAAGTTATCTATATAGTACAAATAAGAAAGAATTGAATTATTATAAAAAATAGTAATTGACATGTTACTCATATAAGAATATAATTAACGCAACATAAGAAATAAAAAACGCTACATAAAAGATAAATGTTACATATACTGGTTATAATTAGTAGTTATAAATTGATCGAAAGGTATTAATGGCAATGTTTATGATAGCGTTATGTAATGCAAAAAAACAAAATTATAAAAATAGGGGGGATTGCATGGGAAAAGATTACGTTAGAAAAGAACTTGAAGATAAGTTAGATGAATTATCAGCAATTGAGAAGAATGCATTGAAAGAGTTAACAAAATTACCGGAAGGCAAAATTTATGCAAAAAGAAGAGGAGAAAATTGTTGTCAATTTTTTTGGAAGAAGGATAGCGAGACAGATTGGCAATATCTTAAAAAATCGGAAGATAAGTTTGCTACGGAACTAATTCAAAGAGAATATACAGAGAAAGTATTAAAAACTATATGTGAGCAAAGGAAATTAATAGAAAAATTTGTTAAGAAATATAATGAAAAATCAGTATTAGATGTGGTTAATAAGATTTCTGAACCTAAGTTAGAAAAGATTAAAATGTATGTCAAAGATGATATGGCATATATATGTGATTGGTATAAAAAGCAGGAGGAAATAATAGCAAAGGCAAGTAAGTATGTGTATAGAATAAAAGCAGGAGAAGATATAGAAATTTTGACTGAAAAAGGCGAAAGTGTTAAATCGAAATCAGAGAAAATTATTGCAGATAAATTAAATATGATGAATATACCTTATTGTTATGAAGTTCCACTTTATCTAAAGGGATATGGGTATGTAAAACCAGATTTTAAAGTATTAAATGTAGCAACAAGGAAAGAGTATTATTGGGAACATTATGGGATGATGGATAATAAAGATTACATAATTAAAGCATTAAAAAAGAAAAATTCCTATATAAGTAATAATTTTATAGTTGGAGATAATCTTATTGAAACATATGAATCACAAAGTTGTCCATTGGATACAAGAAATGTTGAAAAGATAATTAAAACTTTCTTGGTGTAATAAATTAAATACATAAACCCAATATAAAATAAATCAAACATAAAAGATAATTAACCTATCACTTAATGAAAACCAAGTGATAGGCTAATTAATAGTATGCTATTCAGTGTTCGGTTAATCGATAATAGGTTGATTAAAAGGTGTTGCTGATTCGCATTATATAGTTCTGGTAAGTTTTCAAAATTATATAATGTTATTTTACTTACATTTTCTCCAATTCATGATATAACTTTGCAATAGGTAGTCCTACAACGTTATTGTAATCACCGTGAATTCCTTTAACGTGTATGGCGAAAGAGCCTTGGATGCCGTAACTTCCGGCTTTATCATAGCAGTCACCTGTTTCAATATAGGAATTGATTTCACTGTCAGTCATCGGGTAAAATTCAACGTCAGTGCAATCGTGGAAGGAGTGAACTTTTTTCTCTTTAGTTTCAAAATCATAGAGAATAATGCTGACTCCAGTGTATACCTGATGGGTGTTATTTTGAAGCAGATTTAACATATCAAATGCCTGGTCATGATCTTTGGGTTTGCCCATTATCTGGTTGTCTTTTGCAATGATTGTATCAGCACCGATAATCATAAGTGAAACTCCCTCGTATGCGTCAAGAGACAGGTTAACAACTTTCATAATACTGTTAAATACGTTTGTTGCTTTTTGAAGAGATAGGTCTTTAACAACAAGTGCCGGTTCAGTTTCAGAAGTTTGTTCATCCATATTTGAAGCTATAATTTCAAACTCATATCCCGCCTGTTTAAGTAACTCGCTTCGTCTCGGTGAGTTTGAAGCAAGAATAAGCTTAGTTTTTTCAAAATCAATCATTTTAAATCTCCAAATTCTTATAAAATATATAGTGTAATTATAATAGTAATTATACAATAACATATAAATATAAAAAATATTATAATTAATACAAAAATTATAATCCATAACATATGAAAATAATAAAAATAATTAGTCAAATTCAAGGAATAAACAAATTACTATGCAGATTGGAAAATATGTAATTAACTTTTTTACCGCAAATTAACATCCTGACACATATTTAAGGTTTAATAATAGAAGAAATTTAATTAAATATATTTAAAATTTGTAAATTGTTATTCACAGCTTAAATATGTAAGATATATGGTGGAAATTTCATTGGGAATAGGCGCTGTGTGTCTGATTCTTGTAACTATATTTGATATTCCGATTAAGTAGTTGCGGTGTTTATAAGATATGTATAATTTTTTCCATTTTCTTCATACATTTTTTTTGTAGAAAATTGTTTCAAGCTCTGCTATAATAAAGGTTGCACTAGCAAATATATTTTATAGAAAGGAAAAGTATAGGAAACTATACAAGAGGAAAATGTTAGAAAAATTATTTAAACTCAAAGAGAACAACACTTCCGTAAAAACAGAAGTAGTTGCGGGTGTTACAACATTTATGACTATGGCATATATTCTTGCTGTAAACCCAAGCATCTTAAGCGCTTCAGGTATGAATCCGGAAGCTATTCTTATTGCAACATGTCTTGCATCATTTATTGGTACAATGTGTATGGCTCTTATGGCTAATCTTCCATTTGCTTTATCAGCAGGTCTTGGACTTAACGCTTACTTTGCATACACAGTTTGTGGAGAAATGGGTTATTCATGGCAGATAGCATTATTTGCAGTATTTGTTGAAGGTATTATCTTTATAATACTTTCATTAACAAATGTTCGTGAAGCTATCTTTGATGCTATTCCAGTTAATCTTAAGAAAGCAGTATCAGTAGGTATCGGTTTATTCATCGCATTCATTGGATTACAGAATGCTGGTCTTGTAGTTGATTCATCAACACTTGTTACAATTACAGACTTTACACAGAATTTCCATACAGCAGGTATTTGTGCATTATTAGCAGTTATCGGTGTATTTATTACAGCAATTCTTTATATTAAGAGAGTAAAAGGTTCAATTCTTGTTGGTATCGTATCAACATGGATTCTTGGAATCATCTGCGAACTTACAAAGATTTACGTTCCTGATGGAAAGGACTTTTTCTCAGTTATCCCTACTAAGTTTGTAAGTTTTGACTTCTCAGCTATAGGTGATACATTTGGACAGTGTTTCAATCTTGACTTTAAGGCAGTAGGTATTGTAAACTTCATCATCGTTGTATTTGCATTCCTTTTCGTTGACTTATTTGATACATTGGGAACAATCATTGGTGTAAGTACAAAAGCAGGAATGCTTGATGAAAATGGTAAATTACCAAAAATCAAACCTGCACTTATGTCAGATGCTATTGCTACATCAGTAGGTGCTATCCTTGGTACATCAACAACAACAACATTCGTTGAATCATCAGCCGGTGTTGCTGAAGGTGGACGTACAGGTCTTACATCAGTAATAACAGGTGTTTTATTCCTTATAGCAATGATTTTCTCACCATTATTCATTACAATTCCATCATTCGCTACAGCTCCTGCACTTATTATGGTAGGATTCCTTATGTTTGGTGCTGTTACAGATATTAAGTTTACAGATGATAACTTAACAGAAGCAATTCCTGCATACCTTTGCATTATTGCAATGCCATTATTCTACAGCATTTCAGAAGGTATCTCAGTAGGAATCATTTCATACGTATTACTTAACTTAGTAACAGGTAAAGGAAAGAAAGTTAAACCTTTATTATACGTATTAGCAGTATTATTCGTATTGAAGTATATATTCTTATAAGATTATAGTGTTAAAAGGTTTTGTTCCATCTGCGTATGTATAAAGGTAGGATAATAACCTTGGAACACGCTTATAATATGAACATAAAAAAGTCCGAGATCAATTTGAATATTGAGATGACCCCAAAAAGTTAGACTTTTTACGAGACGACTTCGGTCGTCTCGTTTTTTTTTATGCAGTAAGGAGATGGAGCCTTTATTGAACACAAATCTTGGAAAATAATATAGATTTACTAATTCCGGATTAGACAAAACGACCATCGTTTTATTTAAAAGACAGTAAAATAAAAAAACATGTTCGTAAAAAAGAAAATAAAAGTAAAAAATTTAAATGGGGAGATGAAGAGTAAATGAATACAACAGCAGATAATAATTATTATTTGCTCTAGAACATTTATAAAAAACGTGGTACAATAACACCGATTTTAACACAACGATTCTAAGTTCTCTAAAGTCTGTCTTTAGAGCTAAGAGGGAAACAGGTGAGAGACCTGTACAGTCGTGCTACTGTAAATGTGTAGTTTTTTTAGTGACTTTTATATAGAAGTCAACCATTGTGCCAAGGCATGAGAAGGTAGAAAAAACGTTACTGCATAAGTCAGGAGACCTGCTTAGAATTTCTTCCATTTACACACGTAATTGCAAATGGCAAGTTATAAGCTTTTTAAAGACAGGCTTTCAGATTGAATCTGAAGGTTTGTTACGCGAGTTTTGATTTTGCCGGGATACAATAATGTTGTGTCCCGATTTTTTTACTTAATAAGTGATAGGAAACAGTGGTGTTAAAAAAGGAAAAATGAAAGGAGAGATGATGTAAAGTTACATCATAAGGAACAGAATGAAAAAACTTTGGAAAAGTGGTGTTGCCTTAGTTTTAGTATGTGCACTTATGTTTACTCAGTTTAATACTGTAAATGTTTTTGCAAATACAAGTGTTCAGGCAGAAGAGTCTGAAACTAAGGAACAGATAACTGTATCTGTAACAGTAGTAGGCGACAGCGTTCACGGAACAGAAGCACATACCCGTTTCGAGAACTGGCTTGTAAACTACAAAGTTACAGTTGACAAAGGGGCAACTGCTGATGATGCTTTTAAGAAAGCATTGGAAAGCAATGGATATAGTTATGAAAAAAATAGTTGGGATGGATTAAACAGCATTACAAAGCCTGACGGAACAGTTCTTGGAAGTGGTTCTAACGGTGATGCATGTAGTTGGATGTTTGCCATAAATGGTGCAGATCCTGATCCTAATGTAGTTATGCCTCAGTATACTCTTAAAGATGGGGAAAAAATAACTGCATACTTTATTGATGATTGGAATGCATACCCTTATACAATTCCAACAGTTGGTGTTAATGGAAAGGGTACTGCAGATGATCCTTACACAATCAAGGATGCATCAGAATTACCTGAAGTAATTGAAGAGGGAGATGTTTATGCATTAACTGATGATATTACTTTAGAATCAGGTCAGTATATTAAAGACATTAAAGGAACTTTAGACGGAAAAGGTCACACAATCACATTAACAGATACATATTTGGCAGACAAGGTTGAGGGAACAATCGAAAACCTTGGAGTAACAAGTACTTCTGAAATTACATTACCTGATGAATCAGGAAGTATGGCAAATACTGTTTCAGGTACAATTGTAAATAGTTATTCAACTGCAAAAATAAAAGCAACAACAGATTGGGGAGAAGTAGGTGGATTAGTAGGAACAATGTCAGGTTCTACGATTTCAAACTGCTATTTTGCAGGAAGTTTTGGTGACTATTCTATGGGAGGAATAGCATATACAAGTTCATCATCACAGTCTACAATTTCTAACTGCTATTTTACGGTAGGATTCTCACCTGTATCTATGGGAAGTGCAACAAAAGTCAACTGTGAGAAGAAGACAGAAGAAAAGTTAAAGGCTTCTGAAGGAATAGAGGCATTAAACAAAGATATTTCTGACACAGGCTTTGAATGGTCATTACCAACTGATGGAAGCAACAATGGATTGCCTGTTTTAACAGTACCATCTGATATTGTTGACAAAACTCAGTTAGTAGCACAGATTGAAGTTGCTCAGAAGATAACAAAGTCTGACTATACTGATAAGTCATGGAATGCATTGCAGGAAGCTTTAGCAGAAGCAATTAAAGTTAATAAAGATGATGAGGCAACAAAGGCTCAGATTACAACAGCTACAAATAATTTAGTATCTGCAATTAGTAATTTAAAGAATAATAAACCGACTAAGCCTGTAGCATTGCCAACAGATGACAGTAAGATTACGCACATAAAAACATTAAAAGATTTAAATGCGATTACAGCTTCAAGTGGAAAATATTATGTTTTAGACAATGATATTACAGTTAAAAACACAGAAGATGATTTTTATTTTAGCATGGAAAACTTTAATGGTGTTCTTGATGGAAAAGGACATTCTATTAAAATTGAAAACATTTCAGATGGAATTTTTTCAAATGTAAGTGAAGATGGTATAATTCAGAATGTTTATTTTACAGGAACAATGAATGTTGGTCAGGGATATAAGGGACCTCTTGGAAGCAACATGTCAGGTGCAATTATTAACTGTTATACAGATATTTCAGGAACAGGAACTTGCGGTTTTTCCAGAAGATTAACAGATGAAGGTATTGTATCTAACAGCTATTCAGTAAGTGAAGGCAAGGCAGGTGCTTTCTTTAATCAGTACGGAACTAACGATACTGCAGGAGAAGGACAGTTAATTAATACATATTGGTTAGAAACATTAGACAACAGTGTTATTCCTGAAAGTGCTCTTGTTAATTCATATTCAGAAACTAAGGATTATATGAAATCTTTAGATTTTGTAAGTGCTTTAAATGAAAATAAGGGCGAAAACGGTGTAAGCTGGGGAAGAAACGGAAATACAGGTTATCCATATTTTGGTGAAAGCCAGGATTACAATCCGGGAAGTACTTTACCTGCAAACAAATACACAGTTAAGTTTACTAAGTTTGACAACACGGTAGTTACAGTAGAAAATCAAAATTTAGAAATTTCATGCAACGACGTTGACGGCTCTAATATTGCCGGTTCATTAAGCTTAGAAGGAGTACCTTCAACAAGCACAATTGAATGGTCATATGAAAGTGTAGAACCTAGTGGAGCTATTATGGTTGGTTCTGATGGTGGTGTAATCAGAGTTGACAAAGCAGGAACAGCAGTTGTTAAGGCAACTGAAACTAAGGAAGATGGTAGTTCAGAAGTAGTAGCTGCATTTAATCTTAAAGCATATAACAAAGATGTAGAAGAAATAAAAGCATACATTGACGGACAGGATGTTACAAACGGGGAATTTACAGTTAAGGGTTCAGAAATAAAAACTGTAAAGATGGAAGTTAAATACAAAAATGAGAACAAGTTTGTAGCAATTTCTCCAAGAAGATTTTCATTAAAAGTTGATGATGAAAGTTTTATTGAGAATATTCCGGGTTCAAACAGTTTTAGCTTTAAAAAAGCAGGGACTTCAAAAATTACTGCAATTTATAGCGACAACACAGACTTAAAGGCAGATGTAACATTAACATCAGAATACGTGGCAGTAAAATCAGTTACACCTGCAATTAATGACAGCGTAACAATTCACGGCAGAAATGCTAACAGCACTAACGGCCAGGATTTTGTACCTGATTATTCATCAGTAATAGTTGATCCGGCAAACGCAACTAATGCAGCTAATTACACAATTGAAAGCAGCGATAAAACTATTGGTGAATATGTTCCAAGTATGGTTATTGGTTATGTACCATACAAGGCAGGAACAGTTACATATACAGCAACTATTAAGGACACAGATCCAAATGGAACTGAAAATGTTGTTTCAGGTTCAAAAGATGTAACATACAAATATTTAAATCCTTTAACATCTGTAACAACAGATGAAAAAGAAATTACAATTAAGGCTAATGAAGAATCAGCAGTTAACTTAACTTTCACAGGTGAAAAATCTGAAGAAGGTTATAGTGTTACTGAACCGGAACTTAATTGGACATATTCTACAGATGGAATTGCAAAAATTGAGAGAAAAACAGCTTATCAGTGGAAGAGGGACGAAAGTGCACCTGACAATAATAACTGGCTTCCAGGCACAGATTATTACGTATACGGATTAAGTGAAGGCACAGTTACAGCTACAGGAACACCCGTTGATAAAACAAATAATGTAGAACCTGTTGTTTTGACAATAAAGGTTGAAGCAAGTGAACAGGAAGCACCTGATTTGACAGCTCTTACAAATAAGGGATTGGAAGGATTCCTTTCATATGCAGAAAAGAATGTTAACCAAAATTATGACATTAACGGTGCATGGAACCTTTATACACTTGCAAGAGCAGGAAAATCTATTACAATTCAGGAAGCCAATAAATACTATGATGCAGTAGTAGAGGCAAGCAAGAATTGGACAGTAGAAGGAACAAAGCCTACTGACATGGAAAAGGCAGCTCTTGTTTTATCACTTATAAACAGAGACATAACAAATGTAGACGGTGTAAATATTGCACAGTTAATTTACAACAGTGAAAAGTTGTCTGACGGAGCAAATGAATTAGCATATGCTTTATTGGCACTTGATGCAAGAAATACAGTAATTCCAAGTGATGCTAAGTGGTCAAGAGACAAGATTATTGCAGAACTTAAGAAATTCCAGAATGAAGACGGAGGACTTGGATGGACAAAGGGTTCATCAGATGTTGACACAACAGCAATGGTTCTTCAGGCACTTGGAAGATATCAGGATAATGAAGCAGCAAAAGAAATCATTGAAAAAGCATTAACTTATATTGAATCAAAAGCTGACGCAAATTATGATTATGGAAATGCAAACACAACAGCAATGGTTGTACTTGCTTTAACTTCATTAAACAAAGATGTAACAACAACAATTGGTACAAAATATAAGAACACATTAACAGCTTTAATGAGCTATTACAGTGAAGATGATGGAGCTTTCGTATATCTTAAAGGTGGAAAAGTAAACCAGTATGCTACAATTCAGGCAGTTTGGGCATTAACATCTTACAAGCTTTATACAGAAGGTAAGGGTGGATACTGGAATCTTAATAATGTTAAGATTAAATATGAAGGTGAAGATGAGTATTATGCCTCACTTGTAACAGAAAAGATTGCAGCAATCGGCACAGTAACAGAAGAAAGTGAAGATGCAATTAAGGAAGCAAGAGCAGCTTATGATGCTTTAACTTCAGCACAGAAGAAACTTGTAACAAACTATGATGTTTTAGATGAAGCAGAATTACAGCTTGAAATTATTAAGGGGACAGCAGTAACAACTAAGTTCTCATTAGTAGGTGATGACGTTCATGGTTCATCAGGACATATTTCATACAGTACTTGGATTGCTAATGCGACAATTACAGTTAAGAGTGGTTCAAAAGCATCGGATGTAATTGTAAAAGCATTTAAGCAGTATGGATATTCAATTATTGGCTCAACAAGTTATATTTCAGGTGTAACAACACCATCAGGAGTAAGCTTAAAGGCATTTGATAATGGTTCAGGCAGTGGTTGGATGTATGCTGTAAATGGAAAGAGTCCAAATGTGGGAAGCAGCGGTTACAAGGTTAGCAAAGACGATAATATTATTCTTTATTATGTTGACGATTGGAGCAATGCTAAGGTTCCAACAGTTGAGGATCCTGCTGATAATCAGAAGGCGGCAGATGCAGTAATTAAGAAGATTTCTGAAATTGGAGAAGTTACAGAAAGTAGCGAAAATCTTATTAAAGAAGCAAGAGCATCTTATGACGCACTAACAGATGCTCAGAAAGAATTAGTAACTAATTATGATGTATTAGTACAGGCTGAAGCACAGCTTGAAAATATAAAAGACAATGCAGTTTCAACTAAGTTTACATTGGTAGGTGATGATGTTCACGGAACAAAAATCCATACTTCTTATACAAGATGGATTAGTAACATTACAGTAAAAGTTAGAAAAGATGCAACAGCAGGAGATGTAATAACAAAGGGCTTAAAGGCAAAAGGTTATGAAGCAGAAGTAAACGCTGAGTACAACTATGTTACAGCAATTACAACACCAACAGGTACAAAACTTGCAGCATATGATAATGGTTCAAACAGTGGTTGGATGTATGCTGTAAATGGAGAAGCTCCAAGTGTTGGAATGGCAGATTATGTAGTTAAGGAAAACGATGCAGTAATTCTTTACTATGTTGATGATTACATGGATACAAAGATTCCTGCAATGGATGCTGAAACAGAAAACAAACAGTTAGCAGCAGAAGTTACAGAAAAAATTGCTTCAATTGGCAAGGTTACAAAGGATAGCGAAGCAGCAATTAAGGAAGCAAGAGCAGCTTATGACAGCTTAACTGCAACACAGAAATCTCTTGTAACTAACTTTGATGTATTGGAAGAAGCAGAATTACAGCTTGATATTATCAAGGGTAATGTAATCCAGACTAAGTTTACTTTAGTAGGTGATGATGTTCATGGAACAAATGCTCATAAATCATATACTAACTGGATTAATGATATTACAGTAACAGTAAAGAACGGTGCAACAGTATCAGATGTAATTGCAAAAGCATTAAAAGACAACGGCTATTCATCAGAAGGAACAACTAACTACATTTCAGCAATCAAAACACCATCAGGAATAACTCTTGGTGAATTTGATAATGGTCCAAGAAGTGGTTGGATGTACGCAGTAAACGGCAAGGCTCCAAACGTAGGAATTGCTGATTATAAAGTAAAAGCAGGAGACACAATAAAGTTCTACTATGTTGATGATTATACAAAGGACGATACACCTACAATTGATGCTTCAGGAGATACACATACAAAGAAATTATCACCTGCAACAGTAAAAGTAGCAAAGACAGCTTACAATATAGTTAAATTAACTTGGACAAAAGCCGACAATGCTACAAAATATCAGGTATATCGTAAAGTCGGAAAGAACAGCAAATTCGTAAACATTGCAACAACAACATCATTAAAATACACAGACAAGAAGGTTAAGACAGGCAAGAAGTATTATTATAAAGTAGTTGCAGTAAACGAAAAGGGCGAAACTGTTGATTCAAAGACAGTAAAGGCAACACCAAAGGCTAAAAAGTTGAAAGTTAAGGCAAAGAAGAAAGCCGGCAGAACAGTACTTAGCTGGAAGAAAGTAAAAGGTGCAACAGGATACAAAGTATACAGAAGCACAAAGAAAAACGGCAAGTATAAGAAAGTAAAGACAATTACTAAGAAGTCATTAGCAACATTCAAGGCAAAGAAGAGTAATAAGAAATATTACTACAAGGTAGTGGCTTACAAGAAGTAATATAGGAAATGTTATTACAAGGCAGCGGCTTACAAGAAGTAATATAAGAAATATTATTACAAGGCAGTGGTTTACAAGAAGTAATATAGGAAATATTATTACAAGGCAGCGATTTATAAGAAATAAGCAAATTCAGAGAATTATAATGCATTGAAATAGTAAACGAAGTTTGTGGTTTGTTATAAGTTAAAATGTATTATGTCTTGGAAGAATTGAAGTTAGGAAAGCTTCTCATACTGAAAGGTGTGGGAGGCTTTTTTTGCTGGAAATGTAAAGCAACAACAACAATTCTTGTTAGGTTCGAATGTTGTGGCGTATGAAAGGAAAAAAATTGAAAAGAATGCCACACAAGAATTGAATAAGGATAGCTTTAACCACAACAAGTGCGTAAATAAAGGGATGTTGTGGTGATGTACCCCCAAATAACAAAAATAGAAAATTTTGGGGTACGGAATTGGCAAAATAAAACGATAAAATACAACATAAAGTTTTTATAAAAGAACGAAATACCCCAATATATGAAAAAGTGTAAATTTCTGGGTACGTTTAACGTAAAAAACAAGAAAAATAAGTCACAAAATAATTGAATAACAGGAAAAAGTACCCCGAAAAAAGAAGAAATTAATATGTCGGGGTACATTAGGGAAAAATTATAAGCAAAAATAGTAACAAAAAGATTGAATAACAGGGGAAAGTACCCCGAAAAAAGAAGAAATTAATATGTCGGGGTACATTAGGGAAAATTTATAAGCAAAAATAGTAACAAAAAGATTGAATAACAGGAAAAAGTACCCCGAAAAAAGAAAAATTTAATATGTCGGGGTACATTAGAAAAAATAACAAACAAAAAAGGCATCCAACCATAAGTTGAACACCTTTTTATAACTATAAATCGTTAATTGAATCGCTTTGCAATTCTAATCACAACGCTATAGAAATATTATAATCAATGTCTGCAACAATAAAACAAGTTAATATGTTATTTCATTATCATAAGGCATTACAAAAGCCATAATAATGTATAAGATGATTCCTGAACCCCATGCTAAGGCAATAATTGCTGTAATTAATCTTATAACAGTTGGGTCCATGTTAAGGTATTCAGCGATACCACCGCATACACCACATATTTTCTTGTTTCTTGATGACTTGTATAATCTTTTTTTATTCATATAAATAATCTCCTGCAATAAGTATAAGATTAGTATACCTTCGCTTCTTCTTCACCATTCATAACTCTTAAAGCACCCTGTGCAAGTGCAAGTAATTCATCTTCACCAGGGTAAACAGTTACAGGGGCAATCCATTCAACAGCATTCTTCATATCTGCCTGTGTCTTGGCACTGTAAGCAATACCACCTGTTAAGATAATCTGGTCAACCTTTCCGCCAAGAACTACTGACATGGCACCGATTTCTTTACATAACTGATAGTGGAAAGCATCAACAACAGCTTCAGCCTTTTTGTCGCCTTCTTCGATCATTTTAAGTAAATCTCTCATATCATTAGAACCAACATAAGCATTGAAACCGCCGTTACCATTTAACATCTTGCCAACTTCTGCCTGTGTATATTTGCCACTGAAGCAAGCTTTTACTAAAGCACCTGTTGGAAGTCCGCCTGAACGTTCAGGTGAGAAAGGACCATCACCATCTAATGCATTAGCAACGTCAACAACTTTACCATTCTTATGAGCACCAACTGAAACACCGCCACCCATATGAACAACGATTAAGTTTAAGTCTTCGTAATTCTTGCCAACTTCTTTTGCATATCTCTTTGCAACAGCTTTCTGATTTAAAGCATGGAAAATAGAAGTTCTTGGGAAAAGAGGATGTCCTGATAATCTTGCAACATCAGCTAATTCATCAACAACTACCGGGTCAACAATGTATGAAGGAACATTGATTTCTGCAGCAATTTCTGAAGCTAAAATACCACCAAGGTTTGAAGCATGCTGTCCCTGTTTTCCAACCTTTAAGTCTTCTAATAATTCAGGAGTTGTAGCATATGTTCCACCAGGGATTGGTTTTAATAAACCGCCACGACCTACAACAACATCAATATCATTTAAGTCAACATTCTTTTCTTTAAGAACATCTAAAATAACTTCTTTACGGAAATCTTTCTGATCGTAAATCGTATCATATTTTGCAATTTCTTCTGTTGAATGTCTAAGAGTTTCTTCCATTAACTGAGTTTCATCTTCATATACACCAATCTTAGTAGAAGTAGAACCAGGATTGATAATTAAAATTTTGTATGACATTTTTATACCTCCAATAAATTAAATGTATTGTCATTTATCACAATGGGCAAAAGTTAAACAAACAACAATTGCCCGTTTTTATAAATCAAAAATTAGATTACTTAAGGTTTTCAGCAACGATTGCAGCAAGTGCAATTGAGTTAACCTTTACTTCGAATTCATCTGAACGTGATGTTAAGATAACAGGAGCTTTTGTACCTGTTAAAATATTTCCGTTAACACATTTAGCAGTATGAACTAAAGCTTTGTATGTGATGTTTCCTGCATGAATGTCAGGGAATAATAATACATCAGCATCACCAACAATCT
>ENA-ORTN01002270-ORTN01002270.1-human-gut-metagenome-genome-assembly--contig:-NODE-2270-length-15935-cov-3.633879_pt1 | contig 15935 bp, 17 predicted proteins | sample MGYA00242070_ERZ509189 | MGnify/ENA primary metagenome ERZ509189 (study PRJEB26280, sample SAMEA2338821) | human gut metagenome | biome: human gut; feature: human-associated habitat; material: faeces...
TCTGCTGAAAATAATATTTTTTCTTTTTCTTCAGGTATTGCTTGTATTTTACAGATTATATTTTCACCATATTCAAGTTCTATAACATTTATATGGTTTTTTTGACAATAATATTGAAACTCACTCAACTTATCATATGTTATAGTTACAAGCATCTCTTCTCCAACTTGTATTGTAACTAAATTTGCTTTTTCTATAGCTTGTTTTGCTGATTCTGTATACGCTCTTACCAGCCCTCCTGTGCCAAGTAAAATCCCTCCAAAATATCTTGTTACTATAACTAAGCAATTTGTTAAGTCTGATTTTGAAAGTAAATTTAGCATTGGAGCACCTGCTGTTCCACTTGGTTCGCCATCATCACTTGCTCTTTCTACAATTGTGTTTTTTTCACAAACTCTATATGCAAAACAGTTATGCCTAGCATCATTGTATCTCTTTTTTATCTCTTTTAGCTTATTTTCAGCTTGTTCTACTGTTTCAACATAATACAAGTTACTTATGAACTTTGATCTTTTTTCAACAATTTCCGCTTCTGTGTTGCCTGTAATAGTTTTCATAAATTTCCTTTCTTACATTCCAGCTGTATATCCAGTAGACCACGCAATTTGCAAATTAAATCCACCTGTATATGCATCCACATCAATTATTTCTCCTGCAAAATATAATCCATGCACTATTTTTGATTCCATTGTTTTTGGATTTATTTCTTTTGTAGATATTCCCCCTGATGTTACAATTGCTTCTTCTATTGGTCTAAATCCACTTATTTTTATTCTAAAATTTTGAAGTAAACTTACTAAATTTTTTCTTTCTTGTTTAGTTATTGAATTTACTTGTTTTTCTCTATCTATTCCTGATAATCTAATTATCGAATCTATTAATTTTTTAGGTAATAAGTCATTTAAGCTATTTTTATATTCTTTGTTTTTTTGCGCTTCAAAGTCTCTTAATATACGGTTTTCAAGCTTTTCTGCTGTAAGTGCTGGTTTTAAATTTATGCTTAATTCAATTTGTCCTTTAGATAACAGCTCTTCTACGTTTTTGTATCTTAACAAATGAGCTGAGCCACTTAATATTATTGGACCTGAAACTCCCCAATGTGTAAATAACATTTCTCCAAAGTCTTCATATATCGCTTTATTTTTTGATATATCTATTAGCTTTATTGATACATTTATCAAACTTAGTCCTTGTAATTCTTTGCATAATTCTAAATCTTCTTTTTTTGCTGTTAATGGTATTAGTGATGGTTTTATTGTTGTTATTGTGTGACCTAATTGTTTAGCCAATTCATATCCATCACCTGTTGAACCTGTTACAGGGTAGCTTTTTCCTCCTGTTGCAAGAATAATTTTATCTGCATTTATTGTTTGTTTTTGACCATTTATATTTGCTTGTAGACCTGTCACTTTTCCATCTTGCACTAATATTTTTTCTACTTTTGCATTTGTTTTTATTTGCACACTTGCCTTTTTTAATAATTTTATTAGTGCATTTAAAACATCTTTTGCATTATCAGTAGTAGGAAAAACTCTGTGCCCTCTTTCCTCTTTTACGTTTAATCCTTCTTTTTTTAATAGTTCTATTATGTCTTGATTAGTAAAATTATTAAAACTACTATACAAAAACATACCATTACCAGGTACGTTTTGTATAAATTCTTCAATTGGAAGTGAGCTTGTAATATTACATCTGCCTTTTCCTGTTATCAATAGTTTTTTGCCTAATGACTCCATTTTTTCCAAGAGTATAACATTGTCTCCGAATATTACTTGCTTTTATGGCTGCCATCATTCCTGCTGGTCCACCACCTATTACAACTGTTTTCATATTTATTCCTCTTTCAACGTGTAAGCTACTGCTTTAAGCACTCCCAACTTACCATATTCATAAGTAAGTCCGCCTTGCATAAATGCCATATATGGTTCTCTAATTGGTGCATCACATGATAATTCTATTGATGAACCTTGTGTAAATGCTCCTGCTGCCATAATTACTTGATCTGTATAGCCAGGCATATCCCATGGTTCAGGTATTGAATTGCTATCAACTGGTGAACCCATTTGTATTCCTTGGCAAAATTTTATAAGTTTTTGCTTATCTCCAAAAGTTATTGTTTGTACTATATCTGTTCTTCTTTGATCAAATTTTGGATTTGCTATATAGCCTAAGTTTTCTAATAATTTACTTGCAAATACTGCTGTTTTTAAACTACTTGCTACAACATGTGGTGCAAAGAATAGTCCTTGTAGTATTTGTTTGTTCATTCCTAAAGTTGGTCCAACTTCTTTGCCTAATCCTGGTGAAGTTAATCTTTCAGCAGCTAGTTCTACTAATTCTTTTTTGCCTGCTATATATGCTCCATTTGGTGCAATTCCACCACCCAAGTTTTTTATTAGTGAACCTACTATGACATCTGCTCCTAAATCAGTTGGCTCTATTTTTTCTACTAACTCTCCATAGCAGTTGTCTACCATTATTATAACTTTGTCATTTACTTCTCGTATTGTTTCTATAACTTTTTGAATTTTATCCAATGTGATACTATCACGTAGACTATATCCTCTAGAACGTTGGATTTCAATTAGTTTTATATCATTTCTTGATACTCTATTTTTTATTTGCTCATAGTCAAAATCATTTTCTATCATATCAATTTGCTCATATTTTACTCCATATGATTTTAATGAACTTGGATTATCTACTATTCCTATTACTTCATCTAAAGTGTCATATGGTTTTCCACTTATACTTAAGAAAATATCATTTGGTCTTAAAAATGCAAATAAAGCTACTGTTAATGCATGAGTTCCTGATATAAACTGTCCTCTTACTAAACTGTCCTCTGTATGTAATATTTCTGCAAATATTTTTTCAATTGTATCTCTTCCTACATCTGAATATCCATATCCAGTTGTACTGTTAAAGTGCATTTCTGAAACATTATATTTTTGAAATGCCGATAGTACTTTTAAGCTATTATATTCGCATACTTCCTCTATTTTCTTAAATTGTTCTTGCACTTCTAATTCTGCTTTTTTTGATAATTCTAATAATTCGTCGCTTATTCCATATTGTTTATACATCATTTTCTCCTTATATTTCGTCACTAAATTTAGTTGCATTTACACGATAATACTTGCCTACAAATTCTGGGATATTTCTTTTCAAGTCATAAGTAGGTTCTTGTACCACTTCTCCATTTTGATTTATTGATCCCCACTTGCCATCTTTTTTTATTCCTGCAAATCCGTATTTATTAAAATCTGTTACCAATTCATAATCATTTTGTACTTTTAAATTTCCGTCTTTATCAACAAATCCCCACTTACCATTTATGTTCTTAGCAAATAAAGAATTGTTTTCAAAAAGATTTTGTGAAGTTAATATATTTCCCTTTTTATCAAAATATTTAAAATCTGTATCAGAGTATAGTAAAATGTATGCTTTTTCATCCTTTACTTCTTTTACTATTGCATTATCCATACTTACTATTTCTTTCATATTTAGGTTATATAGAGCTATATTTTTGTTTGTTTCCATTTGTAATATGTCTGTTTCATTTATTCTAGAAATGCTATCATATTTTAATTCAATAACTGATTTACCATTAGAATCAATTATTCCACTTTTTGAGTCACGCTCCACAATAAAATAGTCTCCAGGTAAATACTCAATATACGTGTAATCTTTGTCAATTATTATATTATCTTTTGAATCAACAACTTTATATTTATTGCTTTTATCAATTGTTATATAATAATTTGCATTTTCTGTTTTAGTTTTACTAACTTCATTTGTCTCTATTTTATTTCCATTTAAATCAAATATAAATATATCTTTATCCTTTAAGGCATTTAGGTACATTCCACCAGTATAAACATTATCATACTCAGGATATAAAACTGTAGTTCCTTCTTGATTTACAGCTCCATATTTTCCATTTCTTTTAGTTACAAAAATACTTCCTAATACATTGTATTGTATGTCTTCATATTCATAATTTAAAATTTCTTTGTTATTTTTTAGAAGTCCAGCTTGTCCATTTTTAAATGCAATAAAATATACTCCCTTTTCATTTGCAATTTCTGTAACTCTTTCAAGTTGAGTATAAATTGGGTTTAATATTATAGTTCCTCTATAATTTGCATATCCATATCTGTATCCATCTTCTGTTTTTTTACTTACAATAAATCCCGCTTGTTTTTTGTTGCCATTTTCACTATAGTAATTATCTGAGGTTACACTTTCATATTCACATTTTATTATAACTTTACCTTTCATGTTTATTATGCCTTCAAGTTCATTTTGCTTTACTAAAAATGTGCCCTCTTTATAGTTAATACTAGAAATTTCATCATAAACTGGTTTAGTTATTTGCTTTCCTTCTAAGTTTATCAATCCATACTTTCCATTTTCTTTATATGTTAATACACTTTTTTCATAAGGTGTTGAATTAACATTTGTATAAATTGAAATTGCTTGTACATTTTTATAATTTGAAAGCAAAACTTCCTTTTTCTCATTGTATACTACTGTTTCATACTCTTTTGTATTTTCATTATATTCTTTTACACAAACAAAAATAGCCTTAGATGGATTTGGAATTTGAACTGCCCCATATTCCGCTTCAATTACAATATTTCCATTTCTATCAATTACACCATATTTTTGGTTTTGTTCTAATGTAAAATACTTATATTCACTGATTTCTTCTACTTTATAATGTAATTGTACTTCATTTATAATTGCCATTATACTAATTGCAATTATTATTACTGCTACTATACCTATAATAATCCATCTAATTTTTTTGTTCATATCTTACCACCACTTATCCTTATTTATTATTATTTTTACATACTTTAACCCACTTTATCCTTCTGTCTTCATATTCTTCTATTTTGTATGTTAAATGTTCATCTTCTATAACTGGGTGTTCATCTTCCTCTGGTAGCCTTCCCAATTTTTCAATTAAGTAACCTGATAAAGTTTCATAGTCTCCTTCTGGAAGTTCTATATCAAGAATTTTTTTCATTTCATATAGGCTAACACTTCCATCTATTAAATATGTGTTATCATCTAAGCGTTTATACTCGACTTCTACATCATCATATTCGTCAAATATATTACCTACTAATTCTTCTAAGATATCTTCCATTGTAAGCAAACCTGCTGTACCTCCATATTCGTCAACTACAATAGCCATTTGCATTTTGTTTGCTTGTAATTCCTCAAAAATTTCATCAATTGGTTTTGATTCTGGTACAAAATATGCTTCTCTCATGATATCTGCAATTTTGAATTCTTTTCTTGTACTAACCAGTTTTAATATATCCTTCAAAAATAGAATTCCTTTTATATCGTCAATAGTTTCTTCATATACTGGTATTCTGCTGTACTTGTATTCATCAATTTCATCTAAAATACCATATATATCCTCATTCATTTCAATTGCATATATGTCTGTTCTGTAAGTCATAATTTCAGAAGCTATTATGTCATTAAATTCAAAAACATTATTTATAAGCTCTTTTTCATTTTCTTCAATTGAGCCTTTTTCTTCTCCTTGATTTACCATCATTTTTATTTCTTCTTCTGTGACAATTTCTTCCTCTTGTTCTCCTACTCCGAAGATTTTAGATACTAAATTGGTTGACCAAGTTAATAATTTAACAAATGGTGCCGTAACTACAGATATTCCTTTTATTACTCCAATTGTTGCAAATGATATTTTTTCATAATACTTCATTGCTAATCTCTTTGGAACAAGCTCTCCAAATACTAATGTAAAGAAAGATAAAATTATTGTTATAATAACAATAGATATGTTTTGCCAAGTTGCTATACTTATAAATGGCATCCATTCATTTAATACTGGAGCTAACATTCCCGCAAATGCATCTGAAGCAAAAGCACTTGATAAGAAACCTGCTAATGTTATTCCTATTTGTATTGTTGCTAGAAATTTACTTGGGTTTTTAAGCATTTTTTGAATTTGTTTTGCTTTTTTGTTACCATCTTTTGCTTGTTTTTCGATTTTTGCATCATTTAAAGATATGAAAGCAATTTCAGTTGCTGCAAAGTATGCGTTTAACAGAATTAAAATAAATAAAAAAATCAATTGTGAAATCATAAAATTTCCCTTCTAAATTATTATGCTTTTTTTACTTAATAATTATATCTTCTATCCACGTGTATGTCAATAAAATAGGTTATAATTTCCAATTGATTTTTCTACCATAATTCGCTATTTTTCTACTTTTTAGAATCCCGTTTTTGGAAGTTTCTTTTCTCCCACTGATATTTCTGTTTCCTCTTGCGGATCTTCTGATGGCTTTTCTTCTTGTTCTTGGTAGTTATCTACCTTTACTACAGTTTTTTGATTTAACTTTACTTCCATTTGAATTAAGTCTTCATAGCCATAATATCCATCTGGTGCTTTAATTTCTTCTAAATAATAAATTCCAGGTAATAAATGTTTTACTTCTATTACTCCTTGGTCATTTGTAGTTAGTTCTGAATAAAGTATTTGTTTATTTTCGTCTAACAAATTGAAAGTGCCATTTTTCAATGGTATTTTGGTATCACCATCTTGTTTTTGAATTTCAATTTGTGTTTTATTTTCTTGATAAGTCTGCTTTATTGAAGTATCTGCCATTTCATATTCGCCCACTGTTACTGCATAATTTTGCCAGTCTTGATTAGGACTTTCTCCATAGAAAATTGGCATTGTTTTTAAATCTGATTTAGCTGTTAATGTGAATTCTCCTGATTTTTCTAAATCTACAATAGGAATTAACACTTTAAATTTTTCAGTAGTATCAAATTCCGTTTTTTCTGTATTTTTAACATCTGTAATTTTAAATCTAGCATCACTTGAGATTGATAATGCAATTGTATATTTTTTATTCACAGCTGAGGCCTGTACACTATATGTTTTGCTTACATATTGTTTGTCTATTTTGTCAACTACCCAACTATTTTGTTCTGGTTTAATGTTTAATGTTGCTGCAATTTTGGTTTCTGTTGATTTTCTAACATTTGTGATTATTTTTTTAATTGCTTGTACTGTTCTTTTATCTGTCTCTGGATGTTTATATGTATCAAATTTATTTAAATCATAATTGTACATTGCATCATACACTGCCATTTTAGTTGCTGCATATGCTTCTTCCATAGTATTACAGCCTAATTCTGCTGGGGTTTTAAATGGATATCCATTTATTATTGCTCTCCATATTTTTTGATTACTTAACATTTGATTAACATCTACTGTATATTCAAAACCTACTTCCACACCTCTTTTGCCTTTGTTTAAACAATATACCGGATATTCTATTCCATCTTTTTTGTATACTTGTATTTCTACCCCAATGCCTATTCCATCATAGCTAAATAAAACTACTTCTCCTTTTGAATATGGTTTTGCATTTTCTATTGGTGCAATTGCTGCTTTAACTTTATTTGTCCCAAATATTCCTATAAAATTACTTATACAAACTATTGATATCATTAATATTGAGATTATTTTTTTCATATCTAAAATTCCTTTCTATATTTTATAATTTGCAATTTCTATTGCCTGAACACATCTTCTGTAGTTTTCTCTATTTTCTTCACAAGTAATTAAAGTAATTCTGTTGTCGTCAGTGGCTTCTAAATAGCTCCAGTCGGTATCTTTTATAACTTTATTGGTTTGTATTTTGTATATTTTCTTACCATTTGTAGTTGTATATATTATTTCATCACCTATTTTTAAATTTTTAATTTTAGCAAAAAAGTTGCATTGGTATCCTCTATTATGAGCTGCCAGTCCCACATTGCCTTGCCATTTACTTGTTTCTGTAAAATGTCCTACTGCCTTTAATAATACAGTCGATGTAGTCCCCTCCATAATGTGAACATCTAAATCTATTTTTGGAATTTGAATTCTCCATTTAATATTTTTATTTTCTTTTATCACATCTCTTTGAGTAGCTTTGCTTACATCTGCTTTTTTACTTTCTTCTTGTTTTTGCTCAGGCTGTTCATTTGTTACATCACTTACTTCCGTAAGACTTGCGTCTTTTTGAATTATAGATTTATATATTGTGGTATCTGGAATTTGATATGCTTTTTGAATAGGTATTGTTTTAGAATAAACATAATTTGAATAAATTTTATTTGTGTCTAAATTAAAAATAGAATTTATAAGTGGAAATAATACTAAATTATATATTAGCAATACGAATAAAGTTAAAGATAATGCTAATAATCTTAACTCTTTTTTAGTGTATGTAAACACATATTATACACCTGCCTTTATTATGAAATTAATTTTTTTAGGATTCGTTCTAGAAATAAAATCCATTGAAATAAAATTGTTTTGAAAAATCATGATTTAAAACTAATTTTTTACAATATGAATTCAAGTTTGTAAAGAATGTCTAATTAGAATTTTAAATAATTCACTTTTTGGTAAATTATCCTATGAATATATACTTTTCTATTTTCTTCATCAATGCTATATATTACTATATAATTGTTAATTATTAGCTTTCTATATTCATATTTTGAGTTTATATCTTCACTTATTATACTACACGATTTTGGTAAATGTTCTAACCTTAAAATACTTGTTTTAAATTTATCAATAAACTTTTGAGCTGCTTTCGGAGCAAACAAAAAATTTGATATGTATTTATAAATATTATTTAGCTTCATCTTTGCTTGAGTTGTTAATATAACTTCATACTTTATATCCATATTTTCTGTCTAATTCCTCAAATACTTCTCGTGCATTGTATACTCTGTTATTTTTTATATCATCTGCTGCTTCTTCTAATTTTATTCTTAGTTCTGCTAAAAATCTTTCCTTTTCAATATCTCTGACATTTGTTTTTTCTGACATATAATCACATCCTTTCTATCTTTACTGTTTTATAAAAATCATATTGTATTCTTATACATTTTACACTCATTTTTTTAATTTGTAAAGAAAAATCGTATGACAAAATTCGACATTAGTTGCCTTTAAAGCCTTTTCCCCAAGTTTCTCTAGCATTACTTATTATTATGAAGGCTTTCGAATCAATCTGCGTTGCAATTTGTTTCATTCTTGCAACTTCATTTCTTGCTCCAACACACATAAGCATCATCTTATCTGTATTGGTATACATTCCTTTTGCATATATCCCCGTGCTTCCCCTTTGTAATTGTTTATCAATTTCTTTTGAAATTTCCTCATATTTTTGTGAAATAATATATACCATTTTTGTGAAGTTAATCCCCTCAAAAACAATGTCTATCATTTTACCCATTAGATATATACTAATTGCTGAATATAGCCCAATTTCAACCTTTTTGAAAAATATAACATTAAGCCCAATTATAATAACATCTACAACTACAATTATGCTACTAGTTTTCATATACGGCTTATATGCTCTTGCAATATATGTTATTAAGTCTGTTCCACCTGTTGATGCATTTGCCTTTAATACTAAAGCTAGTCCAAAGCCAATAAAAATTCCACCATAAATACAAGCCAAAAGTATATCATTTGTAAGTGTAGGAATCTTTTCAAATAGATCTATAAAAAGTGATAGCAAACTTGTACCTATAATTGATTTAATTACTAATTTTTTGCCTATTTTAAAAAATGCTAATATAAAAAAAGGTATGTTTAGCGCTAATATTACTGTTCCCATTGGAAAATGAAATAAATAGTAAAATATTGTAGCAATACCAGTAAAACCACCAGTAGAAAGTTGATTCGGCAACAAAAATACAGCCGTACCTATTGCCATTATTGCACAACCTAAAGTTAAATAAATCATATCTATTAAAAATTCTTTTACTTTTAAAAGCTTTTTTGTCTTTGTATAACTCATAAAAAATCACCTATTACTACTAATTATTAGCAATAATTGGTGATTTTATACTTTTATTTTTTAGCTTTTAATTCTTCAAGAATGTCTTCGTATGTTTTGTCTATTTCAATTTCAAATTTGCCTTTTTTTATATTCTCATCTGGTTTTACTACTACATCTACATCATAGAATTCTTTTAATTTCAACACATTTTCTTTTTTATGTCCTATAATATTATTTATGTTTTCTGGATTTGCTTTAATTGTTACTTGCATGACCTTTATATTGAATTTCTTTATTTTTTGCACAATTTCATCATACCACATTCCAGACTCCACTAATTGTCTAAATGCTGGGTGATATGGTCCTGCAATTACTTGACTGCTCTCTTCTGAAGGGTCTGTAATTTCTTCTGTATTTTGGAGTCCTATTCTTATTACTTCAATTTTAGCATTGTTAAATAGTTGCATTATGTCTTTTGCTCTGTCCACAGCTTGTTCAACTGTTAGTGGTATGTATTCTCCTTGTTCATATTCTTTTGCTAAAGGAGTATTTTTAATAACAAGTACAGGGTATATTCTTACAATTTTAGGCTTTAGCTTTATTAAAGCTTTTGCAGTATTTATTTCGTCTAGTTTTGTGCTTTCTGGAAGTCCTATCATCATTTGATGTCCTAATGTAAAGCCATAAAGTCTAATAAGTTTTGAAGCTTTTTTTACATCTTCAAAAGTGTGTCCTCTTTGGCATTTAGCTAGGATATAGTCGTTTGCTGATTGAACACCAAGTTCAATAGTTTTTACATTATATTTTTTTAGCCTTTTTAAAATTGATTTATCAATATAATCTGGTCTTGTTGATAACCTTATACTATTTACTCTTCCTTGCTTTATAAACTCATTAGCCGCTTCTAATAATTCGTTTTGTTTCCTCTCGTCAATTGCTGTAAAGCTACCACCATAAAATGCTACTTCTACATATTTTGAATCATCTTTAAAGTTCTTTAAATAATACTCTATTGTTTCTTTTACATCATTTGCAGTTACTTGTTTAGTTTGTCCACTAATTTCTTTTTGGTTGCAAAAAGTACATTGATGTGGGCATCCTAAATGCGGTACAAAAATTGGTATAATATATTCTTTTTTCATTTCTACCTCCTACTACAACTATGCTAATTTTTCTAAGGCTTTTTCAGCAGCTTGCATTTCTGCTTGTTTCTTAGTTTTTCCTTCTCCTATTGCTAATGCTTTTCCATCACAATATACTTCAACTGTAAAAGATTTATCATGATCTGGACCACTGGTTTTTATTACTTCATAATTTATATGGACAGTTCCATGTTCTTGCAATTTTTCTTGTAGTACTGTTTTGTGATCTTTCATTCCAACATTTTTACTAGAAGCTTCCACAGCCTCTGCTAGGTTTGTTACAATAAATTTTTCTGCCTCTTCTAGTCCACTATCAAAATATATTGCAGCAATAACAGCTTCAACACTATCAGCTAAAATTGCTGGCTTTGTTCTGCCATTGCTTACATCCTCACTTTTTCCTAAGTACAAGAAATCACTAAAATGATGTTTTTGTGCTACTATATATAAGCTATCTTCACATACAACTTCTGCCCTCACTTTAGTCATTTCTCCTTCTTTTAAATGTGGGTAGTGGCTATAAATATATTTACTTGATAAAAACTCTAAAATACTATCTCCTAAAAATTCAAGTTTTTCATTGCTATCCACATGATGTTCATATGCATATGAAGTATGTGTTAACGCATTTTTTAATAAGTTTTTATCTTTAAATGTATAACCAATGCTTTCTTCTAATTGCTCCATCTTCTCACTCCTTTCTTTAAATCTCTTTATTATTATACAATATTTTAACCAAAAAGCAAAGAAAATATAAAAAATACAAAATTTTCACATTTTTTTCACAAATATATTGTATGATATTTGTGTTTTAAGATAAAATATATTTATATAAATTTGGAGGTAATTATCAATGGATGATGAAAACAATAATCAGGAATTTAAAAGTATGAGCCCTACTACAACAGAAGCAAATTACAAAGCTTTTAATGAACCTAAAAAGAAAAAATCAAATGGAGCAGGATTTGGTAAAGTTGTAATACTGCCTTTCGTATGTGGAGTACTTGGTGCAGCTCTTACAGTTGGACTTTGTGTAAATGTTCCAAGTATTAAACAAGCATTTTTAGAAAAACTAGTTGTTACAGATTCTTCTAATAAAGATAATAATTCTAGTGAAAATAGCTCTACTAATTTAAATACACAACTTATTTCACTTCAAGGATATTCAGACACAGCTGTTGGAGTTGCAAAAAAAGTACAACCATCAATTGTTGCTATTAGTGTAGAGTATTCAGTTAATTCAATTTTTAACCGTTCTTCTACTACTGCAACTGCAAAAGGTTCTGGAATTATTATAAGTGAAGATGGATACATTTTAACCAATAACCATGTTGTTAATTCAACAAGTTCAAGCTCAAGCTCTTTTTATGAAATCGAAAAGGCAAATAAAGTTACTGTAAAATTGTACAATGACGATAAAGAATATGAAGGAAAAATAGTAGGAACTGATTCTCAAACAGATTTAGCTGTTATTAAAATAGATAAAGATGGTTTAACTGCTGCTGAACTTGGTGATTCTGACTCAGTACAAGTTGGTGAATTTGCAATGACTGTTGGTAGTCCTTTAGGATTAGATAATAGTGTAACTGCTGGTATTATCAGTGCTGTTAATAGAGATGTTACAGATAGTGATGGAAATAAATATACGGCAATTCAAACAGATGCTGCAATAAACTCTGGTAATAGTGGTGGTGCATTAGTAAATAGCAAAGGTCAAGTAATTGGTGTTAATACATTAAAGCTTTCTGGCACAGGTGTTGAAGGTGTAGGTTTTGCTATTCCAATCAATTCAACTAAAAGTATTTATGAACAACTTATTCAATACAGCAAAGTAAAAAGACCATATATTGGAGTCGTTGGTATTGATCTAGACGAGAAAACTGCTAAAGCTAATAACTTAGTAACTGGTGTATATATTAAAACTGTAGAAGATTTTTCTGCTGGTGAAAAAGCTGGTTTAAAAATCGGAGACGTTATTATTGAGGCTGATGGAACTAAAATTACAACAATGGATGAACTAAATGAAATTAAAAATAAAAAGCAAATTGGAGATACTATAAAACTTAAAGTTTATCGTGATGGGAAGGAAAAGACAATAACCGTTACTCTTCAAGAACAACCATAACTTATTTGGAGTTCATGAAAAAACTAAAAAAGCAACCAATAATGGTTGCTTTTTCTATTTCATACAATTGTGCAGAAGTCAATAGTTAAAAAATAGAGAAAATTAAAGAAAATATGAGAAATAATGAGAAAAATGGTAGGTTTTTCATTTTTCAGCATTGACATATTTACATAATTAGCTCAATTTTGGTATTTACAAGTATAAGTTATTTGAAATTGTATACAATATGTAGTATAATTAAAGATGTCGTGCAGTTAAAAACGCACAACAAAAGGAGTGTGAAGTTTATTTTAAACGAGCAAATTAAATACTATACAAAAGAAGGACTTAAACTAATTAATTTAGTAGCAATTGCTTTGTTTATTATTATAACTATAATTTTAATGAAATACAAACTAGTATGTAGTGTAAGTATTTCTGGTGAACATATTGGATATGTCCAAGATAAAGAATTAGTCGAAAAACAAATAAATGATAAATTGGCTTTAGAGGGAACTGGTAACGTTGCATATGTAGATTGTACTACTCCTGAATATAGCTTAACCTTTATTAGTAATAATACAGAAGTAAATGATGATTATGTCATTGCCAAAATTGAAGAAAATACAAAAATAACATATAAATATTATGCTGTAACTTTAAACGGAAAACAAAAATCAGTTGTAGATTCATTAGAAGAGGCCGAAAATCTAGTTGCAGATATGAAGAAAAAATATAAAGATATAAAATTCACAATTGGTATAAATGAATTATATACTCAAAATTCAGATGAATATGAAACGGTTGACATTAAAGTAGCTTCAAAATCGGTTAATAAGGAACTTAAAAAAATCGATGATGCTTCTGTAAATGGTGTCTACTTAGCTCAAAAACCAATTTCTGGTGTTATAACTTCACGTTTTGGTAGTAGGGAAAGTATACGTAGTTACCCTCATAATGGTCTAGATATTGCTGCACCTTATGGTACAAAAATTAAGGCTGCTTGTGACGGTAAAGTAACATTTTCTGGTTATAAAGGAAGCTATGGTAACTTAATTATTGTTGACTGTGGTAATGGTGTACAAATTTATTATGGTCACTGTAGTAAATTATATGCAAAAGTTGGAGATACCGTTAAAGCTGGTGACGTAATTGGTGCAGTTGGTTCAACTGGTAACTCAACTGGTAACCACTTACACTTTGAGATTAAAGTTAATGGGGTTAGTGTAAACCCACAAAATTATATTTATAATTAACAAACAGGCCAATGTTTAAAAACATTGGCTTATTTTAATATTAATAAATTTTTAATATTTCTTTTGCAAATGTTATTATTACTCCTCCTGCAAGTGTTAAAAATCCATTTGCTCTTTGTGATGGGTCATGGCTTTTTAATGCTAGTCCTATTTGTACTACTCCCCAACCTAATAATATCATTCCTATGGCTCTTATTAGTCCAAACATGAATGTTGATAAATTGTTTATTACTGTTAGTGGATCATCTGTTGCATATACATTTGTTGTCATTAGTAATAATATTAGTAGTGCATATATTGTGAATAGTAATTTTACTTTTATTGATTTTTTGGTTTTATTCATTGTAAAATTCCTCCTTAATAAATTGTTCAATTTCTTCTTCCGAAATTAAGTTGTATGTGCATTCTTTATTTTCTTCTTTAAATGTTTTGTATTTTGGCTCTTTGGCCTCTATTACAACCTTTGCAGTAGAATTATTGTTCTCGTTTTGTACTGAATATGGCTTTCCCCCTCCATCTGTTGTTAGTTTTATATTAGGGTGTTTTAATATATTATATTTTAAATCCATTATTGGTCTTTCACCTCTTATAAATAACAGAGCATAGTTATTATCTAGAGCTCTTACTTCATCTGGAGTCATTAGCTCTCTTCCTATTATTTGATAATTTGTTGAGTAATTTCCTGTATTTCCTGTTGTTTTTCCATGGCTAATTGTATCTATTGTTGCTTTTCCAAGTAGCTCTGATACATATTTATGCGTTGATTGTTCATTCCCTCCAAGATAAATAAATGTATCACAGTTTCCTACAATGCTTTCCCATTCTTTTTCAAACAATGCTTTTAATTGTGCTAGATTTTGTATTATTATTGAAACTGATATATTTCTTGATCTCATTACAGATAACATTTTACAAAAGTCATCTGGTAAGCTAACATTGTAGGCTAAGTATTAGACGCCTTGCCATATTACTATAGTAGGTTTTCTAATACTCGCCCCCGAACCGCACGTACAACTCTCGCTGTATACGGCTCTCCATTTATCATAATCTACATTTTGCTTGTAATAAGTCTATGACACTCCCTACAAACTATTAAACTCTTTCTATTTCTGTTTTTCATTAATTTTCCCCATTCATAATTATTATTTATATCCTTTAGGCTAGCTACTTGATGTACTTTAACATCAGTATTTTCTTTTCCACATAATTCACATTTTTGCTTTTTAAATCTTCTATATAGTTCTTTAGGTCTATATAATTCAGCGTAATCTGGTATTATATCATCACTAGCTTGCATAGGTTTCTTAGACTTTGAAAATCCACCATTATAGAAAGTTGCATATTTTATTCCTGTTTTTGTTTCGTATGGTACACTAAGAATACCATTTTTAGTAAACTTTAATTTTGCCTTAGTCATTGTAATTCTATATTTTAATGCAAATGTTTTATACATACTATATTCGGCTATATAATAGTATTTATTTAATACTATGTAGGAGGTGACTTTGTATGGAGCCACAAGAAAAAGTATGTTGTTATGATAATACAAGACATGGTTGTGAATATAAAGAAGAAA
>ENA-ORTN01002275-ORTN01002275.1-human-gut-metagenome-genome-assembly--contig:-NODE-2275-length-15911-cov-3.246342_pt1 | contig 15911 bp, 10 predicted proteins | sample MGYA00242070_ERZ509189 | MGnify/ENA primary metagenome ERZ509189 (study PRJEB26280, sample SAMEA2338821) | human gut metagenome | biome: human gut; feature: human-associated habitat; material: faeces...
ACAAACATGGGGAATTCTCTATCATGTATTTTCCGACAACAAATTTACGCGACCGTAGAAGAAAAATGACTTGTTAAGAAACAACTATTATGATATACTTTCTAAGTCTTTTGTAGATAAGCTGTCTTGGCTCAGTCGGTAGAGCGTCGCCTTGGTAAGGCGGAGGTCGGGGGTTCAAGTCCCCTAGACAGCTTTAAGAATGAAATAAGAAATATATGATTTTTTAATCAATGTGATATTGTGTTGAGATGAACCGGACCAGCATTAGCTGGTCCGGTTCGTTCATTTAAATGTTATGAATTGAAGAATGTATAAGCAAGAAAATGAATGATATTTTCATAACTTTAGATAGAGAATTTGAGTAAAGTTATGATTAGTAAAGGAAACATATAATGAAATGTTGTGAATTTCATAACTTTAGGTACATTTTTGCACGAAAGTTATGTTGATTTCAATAGAAAGCATTGCGAAAAAGATTTTCGCGCACCACAATGCTTTTGAAAACGAAAAGAACACAAATTAAAATCAATAGTCGAGTTTGAACTATAAACACGAATGTGGCGATTTTAAGTATTGTATAGATTAAAAATTGTCATACAAAAGGTTAAAAATAATCAAGGTACATCAGTGCCTAACTTATTGACAAAAAATACATATGTGATAAGATTATAGGAGCACAACGCTAAGAAAAGAGGATATACATATGAACAAAAAAGTATTATCAGTTTTAGTAGACAATACATCAGGTGTATTGAATAGAGTAGCAGGATTATTCAGCAGAAGAGGTTACAACATTGACAGTCTTACTGTTGGTGAAACAGAAAATCCGAAGTATTCAAGAATGACAATAGTGGTTACAGGTGATGATGATATCCTTGAACAGATTGTTAAACAGATTACAAAGTTAGAAGATGTTCGTAGAGTAGACGTTTTAGAGCCATCAGATTCAGTTACAAGAGAGTTAATTCTTGTAAAGATTAAGGCAGAGCCTGCACAGAGACAGCAGGTAATATCTATTACAGAAATCTTCAGAGCTAATATAGTTGATGTGGCTAAGGATAGTCTTATGATTGAGATTACAGGTAGCCAGTCTAAGCTTAAAGCATTTTTAAGTTTAGTAGAGGATTATGAAATCCTTGAACTTGTAAGAACAGGTATTACAGGTCTTGCAAGAGGAGAAAAGTAGTTTTATATCTGTTTTTAACAGATTATAATAAATCATTTTTACAGATGGAGGCAATAATTATGTCAGAAGCAAAAATTTATTATCAGGAAGACTGTAACCTTTCATTATTAGATGGAAAGACAATCGCTATTATCGGTTACGGTAGCCAGGGACATGCACATGCATTAAACTTAAAGGAATCAGGATGTGATGTTATCATTGGTTTATATGAAGGAAGTAAGTCATGGCCTAAGGCTGAAAAGCAGGGATTTAAAGTATATACAGCTGCAGAAGCTGCTAAAAAAGCAGATATTATTATGATTCTTATTAACGATGAACTTCAGGCAGATATGTATAAGAAAGATATCGAACCAAACCTTGAAGCAGGTAATATGTTAATGTTCGCTCATGGTTTCAATATTCACTTTGGTTGTATTAAGCCACCTAAGGATGTTGATGTAACAATGATCGCTCCTAAGGCTCCAGGTCATACAGTACGTTCAGAATACCAGGCAGGTAAGGGAACGCCTTGTTTAGTAGCTGTTGAACAGGATGCTACAGGTAAGGCTTTAGATATTGCATTAGCTTATGCTTTAGGTATTGGTGGAGCAAGAGCCGGTGTTCTTGAAACAACATTTAGAACAGAAACAGAAACTGACTTATTCGGTGAACAGGCAGTACTTTGTGGTGGTGTTTGTGCACTTATGCAGGCTGGTTTCGAAACATTATGCGAAGCTGGATATGATCCAAGAAATGCATACTTCGAATGTATTCATGAAATGAAATTAATCGTTGACTTAATTTATCAGTCAGGTTTTGCAGGAATGAGATATTCAATCTCAAACACAGCAGAATATGGTGATTATATTACAGGACCAAAGATTGTTACTGCTGAAACAAAGAAAGCTATGAAGAAGATTCTTACAGATATCCAGGATGGAACATTTGCTAAGGAATTCTTACTTGATATGTCACCAGCAGGACGTCAGGTACACTTCAAGGCTATGAGAAAGTTAGCATCTGAACATCCATCAGAAAAAGTTGGAGAAGAAAAATTCAAAGGAAGAGAAGAAGCAAGCTGGGAAAGTAGTGGAAACACCTGATATACAACAATCAACGGAGGAACAGCAACCTGCTCAGGAGAAACAGCCTGCTGAGTCTGACTCGCCTGAACCGCAGGGCGTCGAACCACAATCTTTGAAAGATCAGGAAATCGTGCCACTAACGACTAATGAGGGAGGTGAAGCGTAATGAAAGTGACTGTTATATATCAAATTCTATTGGCTTCCTTGCTTTTGGTCGGTTGTACAAAGGTAGATCTGTGTGATGAAACTACACATCCGCACGTGGTGGACGGGTTCTCGGTTACATATAATTGGAATGAACTGGGCTTATCTGCCAATGAAACGCCTGAGAAACTATATTTTGTAGCTACTCGTATCCTGAATACACGGCATATAGTTTATCAGACAGATAAAGATGGAAACTTTAAAGTGGAGAAGAGCAAAGAAGAAACGGCAATAACTCCTGATGACGGAAATACTGAAACTTCGGGTGATGGCTCAACCACTCGCGACAATACCGACATCACGACTCCCGATGACCAGTCCGAACCTCAGAGTGAGTATCAGCCTGATATCAAGCTTCCTGGAGGTGAATATGTGATGATGGCTTTTACTGATCCGGCATATCCGATGGTGAAGAAAGAGAAGAAGGATGAGGACGGGAATGTTGTAAAAGACATGAATGATAATATCGTCATGGAGGAAGTGAAAGATACGAGAGTTGAATTGCATAATTTGGATGAATTCAAGGAAAACGATGCTGTTCACATGAAAGAAGTAAAAATGCGTCATCATGCATTAGAGAGTGTTACGGATATTGTTCATGATACATGGAAGGATTTGAATCCCGGCATTGAACATGTATGGGAGGCAGGTCGTAGATTAATCATTTCCCGTTGTGATTATCTGGAACTGAATGCGGGGAATAATTATGAACAACCATTCAATTTCACCTCTTTAACTCAGCATATTGATATTAACTTTTACCTGGACTTGGTAGAGGATGGAGAGGGTGAAGATAAACAACAGCTGAAACCGGAAGATATCAAATATATTTTTGTCGAAATGTCTGGAATTGTACCGGAAATTTCTCTTTCTACCGGATTGTTGAATACTTCATCTTTGAAAAGGGTGATTGTGAAAGTGCCTGTTCCTACTACTGGAGAAACTATAACGGAAGAAAGTGGCAAGAAATGCACCACCTTGAAATGTACTGCCTCTATGGATGTGTTCGGTTTAGTCGGTGGTATGGATAATTATGCGATTATGGGACCGGGAGTTTGCTGTCTGGCTCTTTCAGTGAAGACCGGAACAAAAGAATTTATTTCTAACGGTATAGCCAATCTTTCCAGAAAGATCAAGGAATTAGGCTTGACCGAAGAAACCGGACAGGTGAATGAGCGAAGGAGACTGAAAGATAGCGGTGAATTGACTATTGATGTCCATTTACGTATCACTCCTTCCGGTGCACAAGGTGGAGCAGGTAGTGATGGAGTAATAGGCTGGGACGATGTAACGAATGAGATTCATGTGGATATATAAAAGTATGATGGAAAGAGGTCAAACATATATAGGCGTAAGACAGGTCTTGTGGGTAGGACTTTGTATGTTGCTGCTGTGCGGTTGTTCCAGAGGTACGTATGTGGGCGAGTTACCGGAAGATGACGATGCACCTTTGACGGAGAATATTCCTATCGTTTTAGGTTTTGGTGTATCGAGCTTTGATATATTGACGCGTGGAAGTGGAGCTGTCGAGAGTGGAACAAATTTAGAATTTTGGAAGAATGCGAAGTTCTACGTTTATGCATTTAATAAGAATGTAGAAACCGATTTGTCTGTTCGTTGGAGTGAGGCAAATGAAGACATTTGTTTATTGGATGCAAACAGACTTTCGGAAGATGGGGGACAATCCTCCAGCCATGGGAAAGAGGTTCGGGTAAAGGTTGATAATTCGAACTTAATGCCATTCTTTCCTGATGATAAAACAGGCTCACAGGATATTTACTATAATATGAAGCATACGGATTGGCCGTATAACTTCTTTGCTTATTATCTGGATGATTTGGATTTAACACAACTTCAATGCGTTCGGGAGAAGAATCGTATTTATTATGATGTAGAGTTGGATGGGCGTAGGGATTTTATGTCTTCTGTGGCCAATCCCAAATTGCAGGAAGATAAATATGCAAATAATCCCTATAAACAAAAAATCATGGACCGTGCATATAGCGCCTATTCTGCTAGTCATGGTTTGAATCCAGTGTTTAGTTTTCAGCACCATTTGGTACGTCTGCGATTTGTAATCTGCCGTCCGGAGGAGGGTGGAAGTGTACCTTCTATCAATGAAAGTTTGGTTGTAAAAAAGGTTAGTGTAAAATCTAAAGTTCGGGGACGTTTTACCGTTGCTGTCAATGATATAGATGCGGATGATGCAGGAAAAACTCATGTAGGGCTATCTTTTAATAGAGAAGACTACGCGTCGGAGGAGGCTTATGCGAATAGTGAAGACTATCTGTACTTGTTGAAAAAGAATGGTGAGGAGATAGGGAGTGACGGATGGTGTCGGGTAATTGACTGCAAGAAGTATTCAGAGTTAAGTGCGGAAGATAAAAAGAAGCCTTCTTTTTTAGGAAAAGAAGATGAGAATGATAATAGCGGTGCCAGCTTGTTATTAGCGCCTGCTACTACTTATTCGGCACGTATCTTTTTGGATGAAGATAAGTCGAGTGACCCAGGACATGGATTTGTAGATGTTGATTTGGAGCCTGGTGGAGGAGCTGGTTTTGTAGCAGGTGGTGCGTATGTAATCTATTTAACAATTAATAGTTTATCTGATATTAAACCTAATGTTGAAATCGGTGAATGGACACCGGGTGGAGAAACTATATTAGATCCGGATGGGGAATTTGAAGATAAATAAAATGTGAAATTCAAATATATTTATTAATTTAAATAGTCAATAAATTTCTATCATTTAACAGTATTTAATAAGTATATTTTTGATTGTTCCTATATGATTGATGCCTACTATATCAAATATATTATTCTAAATTAAATATGTATATAATTAAAAAATTAAAGGGTACTGCTAATATATATTATTAACAATACCCTTTAAAATTTATCCTCTAACGTTATCTCCATATAAAGGTGATGGTTTAGCAAATCCTCCTGCTACACTTAATATTTCTCCTGTTATAAATGATGATTCATCACTTGCTAAAAACAATACTGCATTAGCTATATCTGTAGGTAATCCAAATCTATTAAGTGGAACATGTTTTAAAAACGAATCTATAAACTCTTGACTCATGTTATTAAGTGCTGCATCTGTAGCTATAAGACCTGGTAAAACTGCATTACATCTTATGTTATGTCTAGCATATTGAACTGCTATATTTTCTGTAAGTGCATTTACACCTGACTTTGAAACAACATATCCAAGTCTTCCTAAATCTGGTACTATAGAGCCTATGGTAGATATATTTATTATACTTCCACCACCATTTTCTATCATATAAGGAACCACTGCTTTACATGGTAAGTATACACTTTTTAAATTAGTATTTACTGTATCAAAGAATGTGTCTGTATCTCCATCTACTAGATTTTTGTCTTTTTGTGCATCTGTAGTTCCAAAATTATTTACTAATATATCTATTCTACCAGCATCTTTTATAACTTCTTCAACCATTGTTTTATAAGTTTCTTCTTTTGTTGCATCAAAGTAAACTGGTTTTGCTTTATAATTATCAACTTCTAATTCTTCACATATTTCTTGTGCTGCATCTAATCTTCTTGCCCCTATATACACTGTTGCTCCATTAGCTGCTAATGTCTTAACAGTTTGAAGCCCTATTCCTCTTGTCCCTGATGTAACTAATGCTATTTTACCCTCTAGTCTTTTCATGTATGTCACTCCTTTGATGTTTTTGTTTTTTTAATTAATATTATATATAATTACCATCAATTTTCATTTTATTTTAAATTAATAGTTTTTTATTGTCAATTAATTTATACCACTATAGACTGTGTCCTTAACTTAAAAATCATAATTTTCATAAATAGTCTCTTTATATATTTTTAAAAATTAGTATTTTATTGTAAAAATACCCTCAACCTAAAATAAAATTTTAAGTTAAGGGCTATATATTCTATAACTCACCTAATTCGCTAGATATATCCATTACCCTCTTTCTGTATATAGGGTGTACATAATATGGATTTATATCACACATAGGTTTCATAACAAATTGTCTTTCGTGAGCTCTCGGATGAGGTATAAGTATGTGTTCATCATATGAAATTATATCATTATAAAATATTATATCTAAATCTAAAGTTCTTGGGCCCCATCTTATTATTCTTTCTCTTTTAAAGTCTTTCTCAACTTCTAATAAAGTATCCATAAGTTCACTTGGTGTTTGTAGTGTATTTATTTCAAATACACAATTTACAAACTGATCCTGATCTTCATATCCTACTGGATCAGTAGTATAGAAATTAGATACTTTTGTAACTACACAGTCTTTTCTTTTATCTATTATATATATAGCTTCTTTTAAAGTTTCTTCCTTATCTCCTAGATTAGATCCTGCAGCTATATATACTTTGTTCCATTTTCTCTCAATTTCAACAGCTACATATTCTACATGTTTTCTAGTTGGCGCCCATGGTTTTTTTAGTAATAACTTTACCTTTTTTACTAAAGGATAGTTAAGTAATACAAATTCACATATCTCTTCAGCCGCTTTTTCTATTAAATCATAAGATGTTTTAGTAAATTCTTCTTCTACCTTTTGAGCTAATTCTCCATAATGAACTGTCTTAGTTAAATCATCATTCTTTCCAGCTTGACGAAGATCAACATCTAATTCAAAACTTAAAACAAATTTTTGACCTAAAACTTTTTCTTCTGGTATTGCTCCATGAAATCCAATTATCTCTAAATCTTTTATATGTATTTTATCCATTTAAAAATCTCCCTAATTGTATAATTTTTAAAGTACCTTATCTTTAATCTATAAATGTATTATATTGATACTTCTTCATCAATACTAAATAAGTATATACATTTTTCTTTAACTTCTTTTCCTGTAAGATTTTCTACAACTTCAGCATATAAATCTAATTGCTTTTTATATCTATTTATAACCTCTTCTTTATTTTCATCATTTACAAAGTCAGTTTTATAATCAACTATTACTATCTTTTCATCTTCTTCAAAGTATGCATCTATAATACCTCTAAGCATTATAGTTTCATCGTCATATAAATTTAAATCCTCATCTTTAATTAAATCTTCATATATATATACATCCTTAATTTTTATTTGTGAGTATATAGGTTGCTCTTTCTTTAAAAATGGCGATTTAAGCATTCTTTGTCCAATATTTGATTTAAAGAATTTATATATCTTATATGGATTTATAGCAGTTGATTGTTTTTCAGTTATGATATTTTTCTTTATAAATGTATTTATCTGATCTTTTATTTCATCTATAGTATTTATTTTATTAAAATCTAAAAGTTCCATTATTAAATGGACTAAATTTCCTTTTTCAGCACCAGTAATTTTATCTTCAGTTTTTTCTTGCATAAATAAAGGTTTCTTTAAATTTATTTTTGTATTAAATATATCTTGAGTAAACTCTTCTTCATAAGAATTTTGTATTTTCTTTATTTCAGTTACAGATATACTTGCTGGTTTTTCTGTTGATACCTCATATTTATATTTATAATCTAACTTTTCCTTTATTTTATCATAATAAGAAGTACTTGGTTTATCTATATCTAAATTTTCTAATGTATCTCTTACACATTTATCTTCTTCATCTTCTTTAGTTTCTAAAATTACATCTTCTTTATACCAAATTTTAGATTCCCATTTTGATGGATGATTGTCTATGTAGTCTAACTCTACTTCCGCCATTTCTCTAATGTATTCTAATGGGGTATAATTTAATACTCATGGCATTATCCAATCTAAAAAACTTCGTCCTTTTAGAATTTTATATTTAGATATTGGTTGATTTAAGCCTATTCCATTTGACCATGAAGTTATACTCTTGTTTATATCTCTAGAAGAGCCTGTTATAATTAATTTTTCCTTTGGTCTTGTAAATGCAACATATAAAACCCTCATCTCTTCTGATAAGTTTTCTATATTTATTCTGCTTTTTAAAGCTTCCTTTGCTATACTTGGATAAGATATTCTTCTTTTATAATCAACTAACTCTGGACCATATCCTAAATCATGATGATATAATATACTTTTTCTAAAGTCTTGGTTATTAAAGTTTTTCCCCATTCCTGAACATATAACAACAGGGAATTCTAGTCCTTTACTTTTATGTATACTCATAATTCTAACTACATTTGCATTTTCTCCAAGTGTCTTAGCACTACCCATATCAGTATTTGACTTTTTCAATTTGCTTATAAAGTTTATAAAATTAAATATACCCTTAAAGCTTGTTTCTTCAAATTGTTTAGCCCTTTCAAACAATATTTTTAAGTTTGCTTGTCTTTGAGACCCTCCTGGTAATGCTCCAACATATGCAAAATATCCTGTTTTAGTATATAAGTACCATAGAAATTCATCTGTACTCATATACAATGACTTTTCTTTATAGTCCTGTAATTTATTTAAAAAGTCTAAACACTTATGACCTATCTCATCTTCTTGATTACTATACTTTTCTAAAGCCTCGTAAAAAGTTTTTTGGTTATCCTCTACTCTTATATCTATAAGTTCTTCAGGAGTAAATCCACATATAGGTGACTTAAGTACAGCTAAAAGATGTATATCTTGCATAGGATTATCTATAACTTGTAATAAACTCATTATTGTTTTTATTTCTATTGTTTCAAAGTATCCTACACCTATATCTGCATATGTTGGTATATCCATATTCATAAGTTCATCAGCAAATACTGGAGCCCAAGCAGATGTTGCTCTAAGTAATATTACTATATCTTTAAATTCTACTGGTCTATAATCATCTAGTTTCTTATCATAAACCATTTGAATCTTTCCATCACTTTTAGGATTCATCATTTCTTGTATTATTTTACCAACCATTCTAGCTTCTATTTGAATGTTGTCTATTTCTTCTTCCTCTTCATCAGATAATTCTTTATCATTATCATCTTTTGAGTCATTTATATTTGCTTTAGTTTGTATTATATGAATTTCAGAAGGTCCTCCAACTATAGCATTTTCATTTTCATTTTCATTTTCTTTAAATACTGCACCTAAATTAAGCCTTTCATCTTCAGTATAATCAATATCACCGATTTGTTTACTCATAGTATTTTCAAATATATAATTTGCGCAGTTTACAACTTCTTCTCTACTTCTAAAGTTTTTATAAAGCATTATTTTTCTATGTAATGCACCTTTTTCTGTATCATATTTTGAATATTTATCTAAAAATATTTCTGGTTTGGCTTGTCTAAATCTATATATACTTTGCTTTACATCTCCAACCATAAATCTATTTGGAGTTTTTATCTTAGCTATATTACTTAAAAGTACTTCTTGAACAAAATTACTATCTTGATATTCATCTATAAATATTTCTTCAAACTTCTCTCTATAAGATAATGCTATATCTGAAGGAATATCTTTACCATCTTCATCCTTTTGAATAAGTATTTTTAATGCAAAATGTTCAATATCATTAAAATCTATAATTCCTTTATCCCTCTTTTTATTGCTATAAGCTTCTTCAAACTTAAGAACTGTATCTGATATTGATTTTACTATTTTGTATAAGTATTTAATTTCTTCTTTTATATCATCATTTTCTTTTCTAAAAATTGAAGAAACCATATTTTGTACTGTTTTCTTAGCATTTTTTCTTATATCATCTGCTCTTTTTTTAATATCAGTTATATAATCTGGAGTATCCTTTGGAAGCCTTTTTACTCCTTTAGTATAGTTTTCAAATTCAATAGATGACATGGCCATGAAAGTATCATTCCATGCATTGTCATTTTTTTCATCGCAAGCATCTAATATTCTTTTTATACCTTCATAGTCATTCCTAAATTTAGGTAAATAAGTTTCCAACTCTTCAATACCATAAAGCTCCTCTAGTGACTTTTTCATACTAGATTCTATTCCTTCTATTTCCATATAAACAGTACCTAATATCGATTTAGCCCAATCTGATTTAGAAAAGTCAAAGTTATCATCTATGTTAAATTTTTCTGCTGAATCTTCTAACCATTTTTTAGGGTCTGGAGATGCCATTGAAAAATTATATATTCCTAAAATTATATCTTGTACATTGCTATCTCCTCTTTTTTCCGCATAACTTTCTATCAAGTTTAAAAATCCCTCATTTTGTTCCACGTACAACGCTTCAAATACATCTTCTATCGCTTCTTGCTTTAATAATGTACATTCTGTTGTATCTCCTATCCTAAAGTTAGGATCTAAATTTATTTTATGGAAGTTAGACTTTATAACTTCTAAGCAGAATGAATGTATTGTTGTTATACTTGCTTTATTTAAAAGTACTAATTGTTTTTGTAGGTGAGTATTTTCTGGTTCTTTATCTAAAGCTTTACCTATAGCATCACCGATTCTTTCTCTCATCTCAGATGCCGCTGCATTTGTAAATGTAACAACTAATAATTTATCTATATCTATTGGATTATCTTTATCTGTTATCATTTGTATTATACGTTCAACTAGTACCGCTGTTTTTCCAGAACCTGCAGCAGCAGCTACTAATAAATTTGAATTTCTACTATCTATAACTGCTTGTTGTTCTTTTGTCCATTTAGGAGAACTCATTATTCAACCTCTCCCTTCATCATTCTTATTATTTCATCATCACTTTTTTTGTTTATTATTTTATAATTATTATCTTTTAAACTACTGTCAAATTGACATACTGATGAGTATTCACAAAACTCACAAGAATTTTTATCTTTATTCTTGTAAGGAGCTATACTTATATTTCCATCAAGCATATCTTCACATATATCTTTTATAGTTTCTTTTACATATTTTCTTATTACTTCAAACTCTTCTATTGTAACACCTTTTGTATATCTACCTAAACTTCCATCTTTATTTAAGTTTGCAGGTATAATAAGTGATGTAGACCTTTCTCCACTTGCTAATGACTTGTCCATTTCTTTTATTATGTTAGGATCTTTTATAAGTAAACCTTGCATTTTTAATTTTTTAAGAATTTCTTCTCTTATATCATCATCTTCTTTATTTTCATCAAATTTAGCTATAGGGTCATCTATTGATGAGTATAGTATACCAGCTGGTTTTGCTCCAATATTACTTTCTAGTATTGCATCTAAGTAAACTAATAATTGAAGTTGTAAACCATGATATATATCAGTTAAACTTAATTCTCTTTTACTAGATTTATAATCAATTATTCTTATATATTTTCCTTCTTCACTATTAAGTTCATCTACCCTGTCAATTTGTCCTCTTAAGTTTATTTCTTCACCATTAGTTAATACTATTTTTATAGGAGGATATTTTCCATATACTCCAAAGTCTACTTCATAGTCACTTGGTTCAAATGATCCTTGCTTTATTTGCTCACTTATTATAGTTATTGCAGATATAAGCATTTTCTTTAATCTATATGCTAAATATCTATATCTTGATGAACTTTCAAGAATATACCCCGGAACCTTAGATACTATATTCTCAACTATTCTTGAAACTTGTTCTATTATATAATCTTCACTTATATCTCTCCAAGTTAATTTATCTTTTTCCATATTCTTAGAGAATGTATCTAATATATTATGTATAAATGTGCCTAAATCAGGAGCTGTAAATGAATATTCTTTTCTTTCCTTTGCCTTTAATCCATATTGCATAAAATATGCAAATGGACATCTTGCATAAGTTTCTAATCTCGATACGCTAAGAGCTGTGTTATCATATAATTTCTTTATCTTTTCTTCTTCTACTTTTTCTACCTGATTTGTATATGTTAATCCTGTTATAACCTTCTTAGCTATTTCTTTGTACTCTTCATCAGTTATATAATATCTATATACATCTAACCAAATGTCATTTATTTCTTTTGTATCATCAAACTCTTTTATTTTATTTATAAGTTCGTTAAAAGTTGGTGCTTTAGTACTTATTTTATTTAAAACTTCCTCATCACTATTTGCATCTTCTTCTATTAAATAACTTTTGTTATCTATATTAGGGAATAATTTTTTTAACCTAGATATTATAACAGAAGGTCTTAATGTTTTACCTTCATGGTCTGCTATAGGATAAGTTATTATTAAATTTTCACTAGTTGATGTTAATGCCTTATAAACTAAAAACTGTTCTTCAAAAGTTTTAGTTTTACTATCTATATTTACTTCTACACCTTTTTTTTGTAAGTTTTCTCTATCATTATCACTTAATAATCCATTATCTTTTGCTATAAGTGGAAAAGTTCCATCAGTTGTACCTATTAAGTAAAGATACTTAGTATTTGAGTTTTTCATTCTATCTACACTACTTACAAGAACTTGATCTATACTTGGTGGAACTAACCCTAATTCATATTCATCAAATCCTAAACTTATTAGCTTTACAAATTTATCTAAGGATATACTTTCTTCACTCATTATTTCTACCATTTGGTCAAGTATTTCTACCACTATATTAAATACCTGAGAATACTGGTTAGCTATATCTAGTTCACCTTTATTTTTAAAATTAATTACTAAGTTTTCAATAGTTTCTGGCATATTTATATCAAGTAAAAACTCATATACATATCTACATATATCTTGTACTTTATTTTTACCTTTTAGCTTTTCTTGTAAAGTAATTATAGGACTCAGTACTTTATCTTTTATTTCATTAACCTTTTCTCTTACTTCTACTTCGTAATCATTCTCATCAGATATTATATTATGATATAATCTATATTCCCATTTATCTTCAAACCATTTTTTACCTTTAATTCCGTTAGCTAATACATAATTTTCAAGTAAGCTTATATCTTCTTTACTTATTCCTATAAGTCCACTTTTTAAATATCTAAACATAGTTTCATAACTATATCGTCTATTTTTCATTTCTAATGCAGAGATGATAAGTACTATTATAGGGTTTGCTTTTGCTTCTCTTTTTTTATCTATAAAGTTTGGTATTTTATATTCATTAAATATAGACCTAACTAAAAAGTCATATTTATTTAAATCCCTAGTAGCTACTGTTATATCTCTATATCTTACACCTTTATCTCTTACTAAATTTACTATTTCTTTTGCAACTTGCTCTACCTCAGAATATAAGTTATTAAATTCTTTTATAAATATATTGTTAGTCTTTTCTTCATAAATTTTATATGGGTAAGAATTATAATATTTTTCTAAGTGCTGCAATTCTTTACTATTTTTAAATCTAGGTAGAACATCTTTATTTAAATCTACAGAAGGTAATAACTTTATACCTTCTTCATTACAAAGTTTAACTATTTTTGCATATGTATCTTTTGTTCTAGAAAATGCATCACTCTTACTATATGTAAGTAAATGTGGGTTATCTACAGTTAAGCTTATATTTACTTCCTTAGCTTTATTAAAAATTGTTCTTAATACTTTATACTGATTCGGTGTAAATCCAGTAAATTCATCTATGTATATATAGGCATCTTTAAAATAATCACAAGCTTCTATTTTTTCAGCTAATGAATTTAGCATGTCTTGAGAATCTATATAGTTTTCATGCAACTTTTCTTCAAATTGCTTATATATTTTACTTAAATCTTTTAATTTTAATTTTAATGTTTCATTCTCTATCTCTTCTGCTATTACTTCTAGTTTTTCATAACTTATATTGAATTGTTTTAATTCACTTATCATCTCAGATATAGAATTTACAAATCCTGATTGAGATGCTGATTTTGAAAATATTTCAAGATCATTACTAGCACTTTCTATGGCCCTATAAGTTATCATAGCTTTACCACTTGAATTTATATTAACATCAGTTAATCCACCTACATTAGAAAATACTATATTACCCATAGTCTTAAAGCTTAAGACCCTCGCTCTTAAATATTTATCTTTCTTGTCTCCTGAGAATAGTTTACTAATCCTTTTTTCCATTTCAAATGTATACTGTTCTGGAAGTAAAAGAATTACTGGAGATGTTTCATTATCTTGAACTCTTTCTTGTATCTTATCTAACATATAGGTAGATTTTCCACTTCCTCCTCTACCTAATATGAATTTAACACTCATATATATCCTCCTCTAACATGCTATAAACTACATCCTGTCTATTACATAGCTTATTAAATTCACAAAAACTACAATGCTTATCATTTTTAATAAGCTCATACTTATAGTTATCATTTTTTTCGTAATTTGTATTGTTTATCATATCTATATATCTAATTATATTAGATTTATTAAGTTCATGTTGTCTTTCATTATATATAATTTCTATAGGTATATCATCATACTGTGGCTGATAATATTTCATTTTTATGTTATTGTAATCTATATTTAAATTAAATATTTTACAAACTGCCTCTTTTGCTAAAAACATATAAACTACAGTCTGAATTCTATCTTTAACCTTAATGTATTCTAATTTTACATTTTCAGTTTTCCAATCCCATACTTCTATGCTATTTTCATCTATAATTATTAAATCGTATTTTGCTGTTATTATACTTCCGTCTAAATTAAATCTTACTTCATATTCTGGAAGATAAATTTTATTATCTTTTTTATTCATAGGAAACATATTTTTTATTTTATCTATCCATACTTTAAATTTAGGATTAGTATATTCATTTAATCCTAAAGGAATATTGCTAAAGTATCTTTCACATAATAGATGAAATTCACTTCCTACTTTTAAACTATCGTAATATTCTCTACTTTCTATGTCATCATACTTCCAATTTATTTTATCTATATACTTATATTTAAATTTTGTAGGACAAGATTTATAAGTATTAATTGAGTTTTGACTATATATAAAATACTTTAATTTATTATTCAAAACTTATAACCTCTCTTTATATTAAGCTTTTATACTTCTTTTTTGTTGAATATGCTTTTCCAGTTCATTTATATATATAGATGGCTTTTGCTCTTTATTTTTCTTACCAATTTCACTTTCATCTTTATATGAACTACATGATAATATTAACATTTCCTTAGCTCTTGTTATTCCAACATATAACAATCTTATTTTTTCATTTATAACATCTATTTTACTTTGATACATATAGTCTGTACCTACGTTCTTATTTAGTATATTATCTATTTCTGATTTTACTATGGCTATTGGGTTTTTATATCTATCTTTTAGATACCATTTATCACTTTGAAACTTTTGTTTTGTATTATCTGGAAAATTATATTGTACAAGTCCTAATAAAAACACACAATCCCTTCCTTGACCTTTTGACTTATGATAATTACATACCGTTATACTTCCTGGCTCTGGCTCATATCCATTCATTTCATATACAACATCTATAATATAGTTAAATACTCTATTCTTAGTATTTGATATTATTTCATATACATCTATAAGAGACATATTTACATTTTCTAGTGATAAATATTTTATATAAAAAGATACATAATCAATCACTGCTCTATCTTCTTTTTCTAGCTCTAATTTTTCTCCAATAAATAATATTAATAAATCT
>ENA-ORTN01002286-ORTN01002286.1-human-gut-metagenome-genome-assembly--contig:-NODE-2286-length-15874-cov-6.839434_pt1 | contig 15874 bp, 12 predicted proteins | sample MGYA00242070_ERZ509189 | MGnify/ENA primary metagenome ERZ509189 (study PRJEB26280, sample SAMEA2338821) | human gut metagenome | biome: human gut; feature: human-associated habitat; material: faeces...
AAGCCACTTTTTTATTTTGTTGATTTTAAGATGTTACTGTTTTTTCGGTTCTTGATGGCATTCTGCTAAATTTTCCTTTGGTGTTCCAAGGCTCAGCAGTGTTTTTGCAATGCCATTTCCATAGTGGTTAATGGTTGTAATTGCAACATAAAAAATCTTCTGAATCTGCTCATAAGTCGGAACGGTTGCACCGCAGAACTGTGCCATCTTATAACGAATTTCTCCGTCTTCAAAGTCCATATCAAAACAGCCAAGGTTGATTTCATAATTTGCCCGTGTCAGAAATTCAGCAATTGCCGGACGAGCTTTTTCTTCTGCATGCAGCGGAAAAACAGAAATCATGCTGTAACCGTCTTTCCGGATGTCCATATAAATATCGACTCTGTGAATCTGAGAAGAAAGCATCATTCCGCTGCGAATGACACCATTTTCATTGCAAGGGATATAGTTCAATTCCTCTTTTGTGAAAAATTCCTCTACTGCTTTTGCGATTTCCGGTGAATAATTTTTTGCCATTGGCGTATGCTCCTTTTTATTGTAACTTTATGAATTTTCGCATTCCTTAAGGACTTCTGTTGGTGTTCCAATACCAAACATTATTTTTGCAATCCCGTTACCATATCGTTCAATTATTTTAATGTTATAATAAAGGGCATCTTGAATTTGCTGGTCAGTTGGAATAGTATCTGCACAGTTATGGAACGACTTGCAGCGAATTTCACCATCATCAAAATCCATTTCAAAATTACAAGGTCTTAAGCCATAGTTGGCTCTGGTTAAAAATTCTGCCATGTCCTTTCGAACATCTTCGTCTACTGTCATTGGAAAAATGGTAAGAATACGAAAAGCATCATCATCAATACCAATATAAATATCTGCTCGTTTGAATTTGCAGTTCAGTGTAATGCCCATACGGATTACACCATTGTCATTGCATGGTTGATAATGCCAGTCATCTTTGCTCAGGAAGTTTTCAATCGCATTTGCAATTTCTAAAGAAAATTTTCTTGCCATAATAGACTCTCCTTTTAAGTAAAAATAGGTTAAAATACCATCCAACAAGTTAAATTCTCCTTGTTTGTGCATATTATACCATATTCACAGAAAAATGTCAACCTATTTTTCACTTTTGCAAAAAATCTTGCAATTCCGGAAAAATCGAAACACTTCGCCGCAAAATCCCATGTACATAGGCAATCAATGTTCCATAGTTGGTGAACGGAACGCCAGCTTTCGCCGCCAACTCTTTTCGATATTGAATCACACGTGGCTGCAACATACATCCGCCACAGTGAACAATCAGCCGATATGGGGTTAAATCATCCGGAAACGCATTCCCAGAAGTCCATGTGAAATCCAGCGTTTTTCCTGTGTATGTTTGTATCCAGTTCGGCAGCTTGACCGTTCCGATGTCGTTGCACTGTCGGTGATGCGTGCAGCCTTCAGAAATCAAAATTTGGTCGTGGTTCTGCAAACATTCCAGCGTAGCGGCGGCAGTTACTGCCTTTTGCAGTACATCGTGATAATGTGCATATAAGATAGAAAATGAAGTCAGGGCGATTTCTGGCGGAACAATCTGGTTGACCCGTTGAAATGCCTGACTATCCGTCACAACCAATTTCGGCGGCTGTTTTAATAGCGAAAGCGTTCGCTGCAACTGTTGTGGCTGAACAACCAAACAAATGGCTTCTTCATCTAAAATGGAGCGAATCGCCTGCACCTGCGGCAGAATCATCCGTCCCTTTGGAGCGGATTCATCAATTGGTGTGACCAATAAAATGATGTCGTTCTGCTGGACAAAATTTCCCAGTAGGGAACGGCTTGCTTTTGGTGCTTGTTTCTGATAGCAGGCAGCCATTTTTTCTTTGAGTTCCGAAATGTGGAATCCAGTTTTTGCACTGACTGCAATTGCTCCATCCGGCAGCTGTTCCGGCATGTGCAGGTCGCATTGATTGTAGACCTCCAAAAAGGGAATCTGTCGTTGCTGCAAATCCGCTTCCAATTTTGTTTCCAGTTCTGTCTTTCCAATGGTGCTGTTGATGACAATGACAGCCAAATCCGTGCGGTGCAAAATTTCCTTCGTCTTTTGCATCCGCAGGCTGCCCAAAGTTCCTTCATCATCTAGACCCGGCGTGTCAATGATGACGACAGCCCCCAGCGGGAGCAGTTCCATTGCCTTGCGAACGGGGTCAGTCGTTGTTCCTTGAATTTCTGACACAATCGACATGGTTTGATTGGTAATAGCATTCACTAAGCTGGATTTTCCAGCATTTCTTCTGCCGAAAAAGGCAATGTGAATGCGGTCAGCACTGGGTGTTTGCTGTAAACCTGCTTCCATGAAGCATCCTCCTTATAATAATGAACGTCGCATCAGCATGGCATCTACAACGGTGATTTGTTGGTCATCGTTCCAGTCGGCACGATTGCCCTGTTCTGTGGTGAGCGATTCCAACCGCAGCAAATACCGATTCAGTAGAACCAAATCTGAAACCGTGATAGTTCCATCACCGTCCAAATCGCCCTTTGTGGAATCTGTTGCAATTTCTGGAACAAGCCAGTTTCCGGTTACAGAAATCATGCACAGCATGCGGATGGTGTCACCGAAATAAACATCTGTGCCATAGTCGGCAAGCGTGTCCCATAATGCCTGTTCCCAAGAAGATGCAGAATCTTCGCAGGCAGCAGCTACCAAGAACGGAGCAGTGAAACAGAGGTCGTCATAATCCTGTGTCGGCGTGCCATCCAGTTCATAGCCAGCAACGATATTCTCCGGGTCACCATCGGTTTCCGCCTGAATCCAGCTGTTCAGCTTGTGAATAACGGTCTTTACGGTATCATTTGCACCCTTTTCGGAAGGGTAGAGCAAATCCATTCCCAATCGCCACGGAGTCCGGCAGCTGTTATAGGCATATGTGCCATCTGTGACATCTTCCAAGAAGTTTTCCGGAGCTGGAACAAATTTCCCCGCTGCATTTTTTACGATGAAATCCGGCAGCAGTCCCGTAGATTGTTCAGCGGTGATGCTTTCTATTACTGCACATGTTCCATCATATAATTTTCCCCAGCGTTTATCGCCGGTAATCGCTTCAAAAACTGGGAAATATTGCAAAATAAAGTCAGAAGAACGGGTTGCGGAATAGTAAGAATCGCTTGGGTCACATTCATGCACCCAGTCGCCCAGCTGTAACAGCCAGTCCTCTTGATTGACTTCATAGTCCATAATATCTTGAATCATGGCAAGAGCCGTTTCCCGATAAGGGGTTTCCTCGCTAGAGCCCCAACGCTGGTCGGCTAACAGCAGCGAATAGGCAATATCCAAATCGCCATCTGTTGCAGAGTCTGCATCTCCGCCTTGCATTGCTCCATCGGTTGCCCCGTCAATCAGAGAAGAACCATTGTCGCATTGCTGCCAGGACATCAAATTTTCACCAATATCGCTGAGATGTGCCCGATAATAGCGGTACATTCCATCGAATGTATCTTTTGCCTGTGCATCATAGTCCGCCATGCAAACCGTAATCAGCATGCCGTAACCGTGTGCTTCAGAAACAGTGACTGGAACAGAAACACCATCTCCAGCATAGCGATTTTCTTCATAGGAAACATAATACTGTGGCTTGCCAGAGGAAATATAAGTGTCCTCGGTCACATAAGTTTTCTTCCATTGTTGATAGGTGTCCTGTAAGACTTGTTCCCGGTCAGTGTCAGCAGACTGCACAGAAGTGAGCAGTGGACAGGCGGAAAGGGCAAATAATCCTGCCGAAAAAGCGGCGATCCATTTTTTTGCAGTGTTCATGGTGCATCTCCTTGTCTTTGAGGTGCAGTAGAATTAGAAGCGGAAATCTCGTTTTCCAGCAGCCATTTCTGTAATGTGTTCGGCTGCAATTGCCCGTACTTTTTCATTTGGAATGTTCAGCAGTTCCTTTTGAATCAGGGCTTTTCCGATGGCACGAGTTTCCGGCTTTGCATAATCCTCCAAATATTCGTTTAATGTCATGAGGGCGTTCGGGTGACAGCAGTTTTGAATTTGACCGCTCTTGCAGAGGGACATGAACCGGTCGCCGGTTCTGCCAGCCCGATAGCAGGCGGTGCAAAAGCTGGGGATGTATCCCAGTTCCATCAGCCAGCGGACAACTTCATCTAGAGTACGGCGGTCGCTGACATCAAATTGAGCAGAATTTTCGGACTCTGGTTCTGGCGTATCGTATCCGCCAACACTGGTGCAAGATGCACCGCTCACTTGTGAAATCCCCAGCTGCAATGCCCGTTCCCGAACGGCTTTTCCCTCTCGAGTTGACATAATCATACCCGTATATGGAACAGCAATCCGAATAACGGTGCAGATTTTTGCAAAGGTTTCATCGTCAATGCTGTTATCGAATGCAGTCGGGTCAATATCATCTGCATGCTTGATGCGGGGAACACTAATCGTGTGTGGACCTACTCCATAAGTTGCTTCTAAGTGTTCTGCATGCATTAGCAAGCCAGCAAGTTCATAGGGATATGTTTGCAGCCCGAACAGAACGCCCAGCCCGACATCATCGATTCCACCCTGCATGGCTCTGTCCATGGCTTCGGTGTGGTAATCGTAGTTGTGTTTTGGCCCTGCCGGATGCAGTTTTTCGTATTGCTCCTTGTGGTAGGTTTCTTGGAACAGGATATACGTTCCAATGCCAGCATCATGCAATTTTCGATAATTTTCGATTGTAGTTGCAGCGATATTCACATTGACTCGGCGAATTGCTCCGTTTTTGTGCTGAATGTGGTAAACCGTGTCGATGGATTCCAGAATGTATTCAATGGGGTTGTGCAGGGGGTCTTCTCCAGCTTCCAAAGCCAGCCGTTTGTGTCCCATATCTTGCAACGCAATGACTTCTCGTTTGATTTCCTCTTGTGTCAGTTTTTTCCGGCAGATATGCTTGTTTTTCGCATGATACGGGCAGTAAACACAGCTGTTCACGCAGTAGTTGGAAAGATAGAGCGGAGCAAATAATACGATTCGCTTGCCGTAGTAGTCCAGTTTAATGGCTTCTGCTAATTGGTAGAGTTCTTCCCAGACGGTTTCCGATGGACAGGCAAGCAAAACAGAGGCTTCCCGATGGGTCAACCCTTTTTGTAAACGGGCTTTGGCTAAGATTTCCTGAATCAGTGGAAGATTGTTTTTGTTTTCCTGTGCATAAGCAAGCGTCTGCATCACTTCTTCGTGGCAGAGAAATTCTGCTGCTTTTGTGGAGTTTGGAAGATACATCGTTCTCTCGTCACCTTTTTTCCATAAAGTGCAGCCAAAAGCGGCTGTCTGATGTTATTATACCATGCAGCAGATGCTTTGTCAATGAATCGAATTCGCAATTGCTAATAAATGGAAATTAAAATTCAAGTTTGCATAAAAAGATATACAACTTTTGTGATGATTCTCCTTGACATTTTGTATAAATTATGGTATCCTTATAGTAATATCATTCATATTCGATGTGAAAAACAGAAGGGATGGAACAAACATGAAGAAACAGGGAAAGAAAAACCGGATATTTGCCGGAATTGCCGCAGCGGTGATGGCAGTGAGTGCAACCGCAGTGGGAATGCAGTCCTATTCTGCCAATGCAGCAGATTTGGAACTGGACAACTATGCAAAACTGCTGCAATATTCGCTGTATTTCTATGATGCAAATATGTGCGGGGACAAGGTAGGGGAAACTTCTGCATTCTCTTGGAGAGATAATTGCCATACCGGAGATGTCGCATTGGGCGGCTTCCACGATGCCGGCGATGCAATTAAATGCGGACAGACTGCCGGATTTACCGCTTCTACCTTGGGCTGGGCATATTATGAATACAAAGACCAGTTCCAGAAGACCGGAACGACTGCACACTTTAAGGTGATCAGCGATGAATTCAACGAATTCTTTAAGAGATGCACAACGCTATCTGGTGACACTGTAACATCGTTCATCTATGAAGTTGGCGATGATGGATCAGACCATGCGAAATGGTGGGCTCCGGAACAGATGTGGGATCACGGCAGCAGTGAAACCTATTCCACGACGGATGGGGCAAGCGATATTGCTGCACAGTATGCCGCTTCTCTGGCACAGAGCTATTTGAATTTCGGCAACGAAGAAGATTTAAAATATGCGGTTGCTCTGTACAATTTTGCGACCAAATACCGGAAAATCACTTATGAACAGAACACCTATGCCAGCGGTGCAAAGGACGTGCAGGATGATATTTCCTGGGCAGCAGGCTGGCTGTATCTGGCAACTGGCGAAGAACCATATCTGACCGAAAACAGCAAGTATACACAAGTTAAAAACGACTGGACACAGGATTACTGCTATGCAAACTCTCAGTTGGGTGCAGCCATCATCAACGCTGAAATCACTGGAAATTGGAGTTTTGCAACCAACTACATCGGACAGAAAGTCAACGCAAACCAGAATCAGTTCTATGTCATGAACAGCTGGGGTAGTGCAAGATATGATGTTTTGATGCAGTACTGTGCGTTGGTCACTTCCAAATATGAACAGTCTGGCGTAGACTATACCGAATGGGCAAAAAAGCAGATGAACTATATTTTAGGTGACAACAATGCAAATGTTTGTCTGGTTGTTGGCTATAATGATGTTTCTGCAACCTCTCCGCACCACCGTGCAGCATCCAATTTGAAAGTAAGCGATGACTGGCATGAATGGAACTCTTGGGATGGAAAGTATTCCTCCAGCAATGGACATGTATTGTATGGTGCATTGGTTGGCGGCCCGACCAGCACGGACTTTACGACCTATAAAGACAATGCAACAGATGCCACTTCCAACGAAGTTGCAATTGACTATCAGGTCGGCTTAGTTGCAGCAGCAGCAGGTTTATATGACAAGTATCAGACCGGCAGCGTTGTTGCACAGATTGGCGATGAAGTAACTGTATATCCGGACGAAGTAGCAGTTGCAAACGGCGGTGAAGTTACAACAACCACGACAACCGAAACCACAACCACTACCACAGAAACAACTACGACCACAACGACAACCGAAGAAACTACCACCACAACCGAAGAAACCACAACGACACCAGAAGAAACGACTACCACACCGGAAGAAACCACCACCACAACAACAGAAGAAACAACTACCACACCGGAAGAAACCACGACTACAACAACCGAAGAAACGACAGTTACAGAAGAAACAACAACAGTTTCCGAAGAAACTACAACCGAAGAAACCACCACAACAACTTCCGCAAGCGTTCTGCCGGGTAAAAATGTTGGGGATGTCAACTTGGATGGAAAGGTAGACCTGCTGGATGCAATCCATTTGAATAAGTATCTGGCACAGCTGATTACCTTGACACCAGTTGCAGTTGCAAATGCAAACTGCGACCAGAAAGATGGAACAGAAACAATCGATGATAAGGATACATCTGTTTTGATGAAGTTTATTTTGGGCAGCGAAGATGTTAAGAATCTTCCATATGTTGGATAATTTCTTTTTTCATTTTTTCCTCTAAGCGAAACGTGTTCGACAATGATTGTCGGGCACGTTTCTCGTTTTTTCGGAGCGGAACATTTACAATTTTTTCTTTACATTTTCCTATTTATCTTGTATAATAAAAAGAGAAGGGATGCTTTTTGTGAAGGGAGAAAGCTTTATGAAAAAAATTTTGAGAAAAGGAATTTCATGTATATTATCCATGCTGGTATTGCTGCAAGGTTGGCTGTTCGTGCCGAATGGTGCAGCAGCGTTGGAAGAGGACTGGAGTCCGGAAACCACCACCGCAGCGACTACAGAAAACGTGGGACAAGTGCAGGAATGGGAGCAGTTTCAGTATCAGGTATCTGAAAATGAAGTTACGATTGTCGGGTATGTAGGGACGATTGAGGGCACTTTAGAAATCCCTGCAGAGATTGACGGCTTGCCTGTCACACGAGTGGAAGATGATGCATTTATCAAACAAAATCAATTGGTGGAAGTTGTGATTCCAGCCAGTGTGATTGAAATCGGCAGCACAGCGTTTCATGATTGTGAGAACTTGCAGGTTTTCACCGTTGCCGAAGAAAATCCAGTGTATTGTGTTAAAAATGGGCTGCTGTTGGATAAGGGCGAAAAAGTTTTGATTCGCTGCCCCAGCGGACGTTATGGAGAAGTAACTGATATTCCAGATACGGTTTTTTTAATTTCAGATGCAGCGTTTGCAGATTGTTCTTCTCTGTCCAAAATTGAATTGCCAGTATCGGTTCTTTCAATTGGAGCAATGGCATTTTCTAATTGTACTGCCTTGTATGACATCACACTGCCAAAGGACTTGCAGACAATTGGAGATGGTGCATTTATGAATTGTACCGCCATTCAGCGAATGATATTGCCGGAGAATCTGCGTCGAATCGGTATGATGGCATTTTCCAACTGTCAGTCTTTGTCAGAAGTAATCGTTCCATCAGGGGTGCAGACTTTGCCGGATTCTGCCTTTGCAGACTGCATTGCCTTGCAGCGAGTGACATTATCAGAAGGATTGACGAATATTTCTGTTGCTGCTTTTAGAAATTGTACGGCTTTGCAGGAAGTGCAGCTGCCGGATACTTTAGAAAGTATCAAATCCAATGCGTTTGAAAATTGCAGTTCCTTGCAGAGAATGCACTTGCCGGCAGCTGTTTCAGAACTCTCAGCCAATGCATTTTCTGGCTGTATTTCGTTGTCAGAAGTGACAGTTGCAGCAGAAAATCCATATTATACGGCAGTTGATGGGGTCTTGATGACAGCTGACCAAGAAACATTGGTTTACTATCCGCCGTGCAGTTCACAATCCGATTATACCATTCCGGAAACAGTAAAGACCATTGATAGCTATGCATTTCAAGATGCCATGCAGCTGCAATTTTTGACCGTTCCGGAAACAGTTGAAACGATAGAGCCATATGCTTGTTATGATGCCAATTCTTTGAAAGAAGTGATGTTAAACGGTGCATCTGTTATTTCGGCATATGCATTTCAGTCTTGTGACCAGTTGGAAGCGGTTGCATTCGGCGATGGCGTGCAGGAAGTGCAGACGGGTGCATTTTTGGATTGTCCGTCTTTGAAAAGCATTATTTTGCCGAAAACAATTACAACAATTGAAGACTATGCATTTGGCTATCAAACAGATTCTGCGGAAGCAGGTACGTATTCTATGGTAAAAGGCTTTTTTATCTGCTTTTATAAATATACAGCTGGTGCATACTATGCAGCTTTGAATGGATTCGATTCACTTTCATTGGATGATGTGATTACGACCACAACCACAGCTGTTTCTGCGAATGTTACTACAACAACTGAAACCAAAACCGAAACAACAGCAAGCAATCAGACAACAGCAGCCGTTACAACAGCAGCACTTGAAACGACAAGCAAATTAGAAACAAGTCAAGCAACAGCGACAAAAGCAGAAACAACGGCAGTTGTCACCACAACAACAATCGCTGCAACCACAAATCGACCAGAAACCAGCATTGTTTCAACAACAACACCACAGTTTGGCACAACAACGACCACCACAACCCATCAGCACGGCGGAACGGCTACCACTGTAACGACAGGTGTAACAACGCAGACAACAGCGGTTACAGGGCAGACAACGCAAGTTACAACGGAACTGAAAGGTGACTTGAATTTAGATGGACGACTTTCCATCGTAGATGCGATTCGGGTATTGACCTATTATGCAAAAATGGCATCCGGACAAGCAGCATATTTGTATTCAGAAGACCCTGATGTAGAAGAAGCTGCAAAAAGACGGGTGGATATGGATGGAAATGGAAGAATTGATACGACAGATGCTGTTGAGATTTTAATTATTTATGCAAAGACTGCAGCTGGACAATTATAAAATAAAAATAGAACAAAATCTGATTTTTCTAAAAAAGCGGATACACCAACCAGATTTTTTGGTTAGAATCCTGGTAAAATTGCAAAAAATAAATTGACTTTTGATGCAAGTTGCTGTATAATAAAAGCAGTTCATCCGTTTTTTATGAGATCAAATGGTACAGAAAGGAAAATCAGAATGAAACAGAAAAAACATGTTGGAAAACGTCTGCTTGCAGGATTGTTGGGAGCAGTGTTGTTGCAGACAGCAGTCAGCATTCCATCCGGATTACAGGCATCTGCTGCGGACGAAGTGGAGTATAATTATGCGAAAGCATTGCAGTATTCCATTTATTTCTATGATGGCAATATGTGCGGAACAGAAGTTGCCGAAAACAACCGCTATCAGTGGCGTGGCAACTGTCACACCTATGACGCACAAGTGCCGTTGCAGCCAATGGGAGAAGATAAAGTCGGCACGAACTTGTCGCAATCGTTCATCGACCAGTATCGGGACATTCTTGACCCGGATGGTAATGGCTATGTGGATGTTTCCGGCGGATTCCATGACGCTGGCGACCATGTAAAGTTTGGTATGCCGGAAAACTATGCCGCTTCTACCTTGGGCTGGGGCTATTATGAATTTCGGGATTCCTACAAAAAGACAGGACAGGATGACCACATTGAAACAATTTTGCGGTATTTTAACGATTATCTGATGAAGTGCACGTTCCGAGATGAAAATGGCGAAGTCGTTGCACATTGTTATCAGGTGGGTGATGGCGATATTGACCACGCTTATTGGAACTCTCCGGAAGTAGATACCATGGCAAGACCTGCCTTTTTCCTGACAGGCGACAAACCGCAAACCGATTATGTTGCCTCAGCAGCTGCTTCGCTGGCAATCAACTATTTGAACTTTAAGGATACTGACCCAGACTATGCAGCACAGTCTTTGGACTATGCAAAAGCACTGTTCCAGTTCGCAAAGAGCCATGAAAAGCAGCTGAGTGACAATGCAGATGGCCCGAAATCCTATTATGTATCTTCCAAGTGGGAAGATGATTACTGCTGGGCAGCAGCATGGCTGTTTAAAATCACCGGCGATGAAAGCTATTTGCAGGAAATTTACCCGTATTATGACTACTATGCAGCACCGTGCTATGTATATTGCTGGAATGATATGTGGAACGGCGTGCAGTGTATTTTAGGCGAAATTTCAGAGGATAAGCCTGCCAAGGAAGGCGAGCACGTTTATCCGCAGTTTATTGAAAAGTACAAGGAAGCTGCTGGAAAATCGCCGTATGAAGAAATGGATTGCTGGGCATCCGTTGCAAAGGCAATCACCACTTATATGACAGGTGGGGTCGGAACGATTACACCGGCAGGCTATTTCTGGCTGAATACTTGGGGTTCTGCTCGATATAATACCGCTGCACAGCTGTGTGCACTGGTTTATGACAAGTACAACAACAATGGAAAACCATCCGAATACAGCGAATGGGCAAAAGAACAGATGCAATATTTGATGGGCAACAATCCGATGAATCGGGCTTATATTGTCGGATATAGCGAGAATGCTGCAAAGTATCCGCATCACCGTGCAGCTTCCGGCTTAACCAGAGCAGAAGATACCAGAGAGCAGCGTCATGTTTTGTATGGTGCATTGGTTGGTGGGCCGGATGCCTCCGACAAGCACAATGATGTTACCGCAGACTGGATTTATAACGAAGTAACCATTGACTATAACGCAGCCTTTGTCGGTGCAAGTGCGGGATTGTATGCATATTTCGGCGATGACTCCATGCAGGTAACGCCAGATTTCCCACCGAAGGAAGAAAACAACGGAGAAGAAGGCGGCGGCAATAACTACTGGGTTGAAGCATTTGCAGTCAATAACCCGTGTGCAGGCGGAGCAGGAACAACAAAGATTTCTATGAAAGTCATGACCGATTCCATTACGCCGAGAACAGATGTTACGGTTCGTTATTTCTTCAATACAAAGGAAATGACCAATCCAAGTTTGGTACAAGCAACAGAATTGTATGACCAGGCTGCAACGGAAGCAGCACCAGCAGACGGCGTAATTTCTGGGCCGTTCCAGTATGATGCATCCTATGACCCGAATATCTATTATTTTGAAGTGGCATGGGATGGCTATACCATTGCAAATTCCAACAAGAAATATCAGTGCTCGGTTGGCTTGTACTATGGCGACCAGTGGGATGCCTCCAACGACTGGAGCTATCAGGATTTGCCAGTATTGACCGATTCGGAAATGTTCGGCGATGGCAATGAAGTGAAGAGCGATTATATTTGTGTTTACGCTGGCGGTGAACTGGTTGGCGGTACAGAGCCGAATGGCAGCACACCAAAACCAGCAGAAACAACAACATCCACAACAACAGCTACCACTACAACAACCACAACTACGACAACTGTAACGAATGCAACAACCACAGAATCTGAAGTTTCTACAACTTCTGCAACAGAAGTTACCACTACAGAATCCAAGCCAGCTACTACAACATCTCTGACAGAAGCAACTACTACAGAATCCACAACCACAGCGACAACAGAAGCAGGTGCTGAAATTTATTATGGAGATGTGAATCAGGATGGCGTTGTCGATTTGGCGGATGCAATTGTTATGAATAAGGCATTGGCAAATGTCATTACATTGTCAGAATCTGCCGGAAAATGTGCAGATTGCTATGATGATGGCATTCTTGATGATAAAGATGCAACCATTTTGATGCGGTTTGTCATTGGAAAAATTAACGATGTGCCATCTAAAGAATTGTAAGATTTCGAATTTTGCAATTCATCGCAAAAAAGAAGGGAATTATTCAACATGAAATCAGAACATCTGACAGAAGTCAAGCAAATTTTAAAGCAACATCAATTCAAAAAGTTATTTTCCGGTGATACAGAAAATACGTTTATCCAATTTTTCCGGTATTGTTTTGTTGGCGGTTTCGCAACGGTAGTAGACTGGGCATTGTCCTCGCTGCTGTTTTATCTGGCCTTTTCCGGTTCTGGCTATGCAGCTCTCTGCAATGGCTTGTCATTCGTTGCCGGATTGCTAGTCAACTATTTTCTTAGTACATTCTGGATTTTCAAGCAATCCAAAATGCAGAACCGCTTTTTAGAGTTTCTCTCGTTTGCGGCGATTGGCGTTGTGGGATTGCTATTGACCATCGGCATTACAAAGGGGTTTGCTTGGGCGTTGGCAGATGTGACAAGCTTGTATCAGATTTTGAGCAAGGTAGTTTCCACAGCAGTGGCATTCTTCTGGAACTTCTTCGCAAGAAAGTACCTGCTGTATACAAAGAAAGAAGCATAAGAATCTATATTTTTTAAAATTGACGGAAAGAAAGGTGTGAAGCGATATGAAACTGTTGTTTATTGGTGCGACCCATGAAGTCACCGGCAGCTGTACCTATCTGGAGGCGTGTGGAAAACGCATCTTGATTGACTATGGCATGGAGCAGGGAAGAGATGTCTATGAGAACATCCGTGTTCCCTGTGCTCCATCGGAAATTGACTATGTATTCTTGACCCATGCCCACATTGACCACTCTGGCTTGCTGCCGCTGTTGTATGCAGGCGGATTTCGTGGGGAGATTCATGCCACACAGGCAACCGTTTCACTTTGCCAGATTATGCTGCGAGATAGTGCCCACATTCAGGAATTTGAAGCAGAGTGGCGAAATCGAAAGGCAAAACGCAGCGGTGGCGATATCTATACACCGCTTTACACCATGCAGGAAGCGTTAGGGTCGCTGGAACACTTCGTTCCGCATCCTTATGGAGAGAAAATTTCCATTGCAGATGGCATTACGATCCGGTTTTTGGATGCTGGACATCTGCTCGGATCGTCCAGTATTGAAATTTGGCTGGAGGAAAACGGTATCAGTAAAAAGCTGCTCTTCTCTGGCGATATCGGGAACTTCCATCAGCCGTTGATTCGTGATCCACAGTATGCCGATACTGCGGATTATGTTATCATGGAATCCACCTATGGCAATCGCCTGCACGAAAAGCCAAAGAATTATATTCAAGATTTCGTGCAAATTCTGCTGGAAACCTTCCAGCGGGGCGGAAGCGTCATTATTCCATCGTTTGCCGTGGGCAGAACGCAGGAATTGCTGTATTTTCTAAAGCAAATCAAAGACCAGAATTTGCTTGGGAAGTATCAGGATGTCCCGATTTATGTAGATAGTCCGCTTGCCATTGAGGCGACAGAAATCTTTCAGCGAAACAAGGAAAGTTGCTTTGATGAGGAAGCCCTTGCCTATGTACAGCGTGGCGAAAATCCCATCGGGGTATCTGGGTTGCGGACGGCGGTCACCAGTGAAGCCTCTATGGCAATCAATACAGATACTCGCAGTAAGATTGTGATTTCTGCGAGCGGTATGTGTGAAGCAGGACGGATTAAGCATCACTTGAAGCACAACCTCTGGAAGCCGGAAAATACGATTTTGTTTGTCGGCTATCAGGCTGTCGGCACATTGGGACGGCGATTGCTGGAGGGTGCAAATTATGTAACATTGTTTGGCGAGTCGGTAAAGGTTGCCGCACAGATTCGGCAGTTGCAGGGTATGAGTGGCCATGCTGACCAGAAAGGGCTGGAACTTTGGATTCAGCACGTACAGCAGGTGAAAAAGGTCTTTGTCATTCACGGAGAAACAACCGCTGCAGATACATTCACGGAATTGCTGAATGAGCAGGGTATTTCTGCCTATGCACCCTATAGCGGAACAGAATTTGATGTGGCAAGTGGGCAGTTCTTGCATGAAGCAGAGCCGGTTTATCTGGAAAAGCCGAAGTCTGTAAAGGCATCTGCAACCTACGACCGCCTGCAAATTGCATTGGATCGTGTCACTGCTTATATTCAGAATGCACGTGGCTACTCCAACAAGGAATTGGCAAAGATGGCAGACCAGCTGACCCAGCTGTGCAACAAGTGGGAACAATAACAGGCTGTAATTGAATTTTGATACACGCAACACCGCATATTTTTGTGCGGTGTTGTTGATTTGATAAGAAAATAGGAGGACAAATACCATGGAACAGACGATGTTAGAAGCAATGATGAGCAGAAAAAGCGTTCGGAGTTATACCGACCAAATGGTATCCGATGCGGATATTGAGAAAGTGTTAAAGGCTGGACAGTATGCTGCAAACGGCAGGGGTCGGATGGCAACAAAGTTTGTTGTTGTCAAGAATCGGGAAATTCGGGATGAACTTTCTAAGATGAACGCTGATATTATGGGCACAACCAGCGACCCATTTTATGGAGCACCAGTTGTCATCTGGGTGTTGGCTGACCGGAATGTGCATACTTATGTAGAAGATGGCAGCCTTGCCATTGGCAATATGCTGTTGGAAGCACATGCATTGGGATTGGGTGCTTGCTGGATTCATCGGGCAAAGGAAATGAGTGAATTGCCGGAGGGCAGAGCATTGCTGCAAAAATGGGGCGTTTCTGATGATGAAATCGGTGTTGGATGCTGCATTTTGGGCTATGCAAAGGGCGAACAGCCAGAAAAGAAACCAAGAAGAAACGACCAAATTATCGTTGTAGAATAACGCAATTTTTTTCACGCCGTAGGCGAATTGCGGTCGAGCTGGCTCAGCTCGGCGAGGTGGATTGTTAAGGAGGGCAAGCTGCCCTCCTTAACGAAGGTTTTGATTAGATGGTATTGAAATCTAAGAGAAACAAAGTGAACTGCTGTTCACCATTCTAAAAACAGAAAAAATTCAGAAAAACCGAAATCTAGGAAAGATTCATAACCAATTCGGACAACACAACCACCAGCGAACAGCACAAAGGCAGACAGCGAAGCGATTCTGCGAACCGCATGCAATTGTTTTTCCAAGAACATTGTTTCACGTGAAACAATGCAGAATGACTGCCAAAGGTATGGGGAATTTGCAGGATGAAAAATAGGTTGGATCATCTGTGCGGAGCACAGAAACAAAAAGTTTTTTGATCCAGCAATTTTTCAAAAATGCTGGCGAGGTTCAGGGCGAGT
>ENA-ORTN01002301-ORTN01002301.1-human-gut-metagenome-genome-assembly--contig:-NODE-2301-length-15768-cov-65.442882_pt1 | contig 15768 bp, 12 predicted proteins | sample MGYA00242070_ERZ509189 | MGnify/ENA primary metagenome ERZ509189 (study PRJEB26280, sample SAMEA2338821) | human gut metagenome | biome: human gut; feature: human-associated habitat; material: faeces...
CTGCCGATAAAAAGAATTTTCAAGCAGTTGTCGATGACATCAATAAGGAATTTAATATCCATGAACTTGATACCAGCTATAATATTGTATGGAAAGATAACCATTTCCATTATACTCACGACTTAATGACTTCTTGATATATTGAAAATCTGCGGTTACTGGGTGCTCTAATGTGAATGCCCAGCAATCAAATTTTATGAAAGAGAGGAACTGACTATATGAAAGAACAGAAATATTCTTATTCACAGCGAATTGGAAAGACAACATTCATCGTAAATGTAAAGCAGTCCGAAAGTGCCAAAAAGCCTTTGAATACGGTGTTTCAGGACATCTGCAAGCACGAGGTTTTGGGCGATTTCTTTACGGACAAATCATTTAATTTAGAAAATCCACAAAAAGTATCTTGACAAACTCGACCCCGAAGGCACCGGCTACCGCACAAAAACGAGATTCTCCAAATTCTATAATCTGCCGGAATTGATGAGTATGTTCAAGCAGGTGGCGGATGTGCAGACGGCGGATATGCTCAACCTGCCGGTGCCCAAATTAGTGGGCGGCAAACCCATCAATGTGGCGCTGCCGCCAAGCCCCCAGCAAAAGCAGATGGTGGCTGACCTTGCCGACCGCGCCGAGGAAATTCGTGCGGGAAATGTAGACCCCACCGAGGACAATATGCTTAAGGTGACCAACGACGGCAGAAAGCTGGCGCTGGACCAGCGGTTGATCGACCCTAATCTGCCCGAAAACCCCAACGATAAAGTCCACGCCTGTGCCGAGAATGTGTACCGTATCTGGAACGATACCAAGGAGAAGCGCCTGACACAGTTAGTGTTTTGCGACTTATCCACCCCGAAACCGGACGGCTTTAATGTGTACGATGATTTGCGAAATCTGCTGATTTCTATGGGCATCCCCGAAAACGAGGTGCAGTTCATCCACAGCGCCAACACCGAGGTGAAAAAAGCCGAGCTGTTTGCCAAGGTGCGCAGCGGTGATGTGCGCATACTGATGGGCAGCACTGGCAAGATGGGTGCAGGCACCAATGTGCAGCGCTTACTTGCGGCAACGCATCATCTGGACTGCGGGTGGAAGCCCTCTGACATTGAGCAGCGCAACGGTCGTATGATTCGCCAAGGCAACACCAATGCCGAGGTGTATGAGTATCGTTACGTCACAGAATCTTCATTCGACAGCTATATGTGGCAGCTTTTGGAAACCAAACAGAAGTTCATCGGGCAAATTATGACGAGCAAAAGCCCTGCCCGCAGTGCGGATGATTTGGACGATGCAGCGCTGTCTTATGCCGAGGTCAAGGCGCTGGCAGCGGGCAATCCGATGATCAAAGAGAAAATGGATCTGGATATTCAGGTGTCGCGGCTCAAAACCCTGAAAACCGCCTACAACAACGAGCATTACCGGCTGGAAGATGCCATTACGCAGGGGTTCCCCGCAGAAATGCGCAAGACCGCCCAGCAGTTGGAAAACGCCAAAGCCGACACCATCCGATTGCAGCAGAACACCAAGCGCGATGCGGACGGCAAGGATATTTTTACCATTACCTTGATGGACACGGTTTACACTAAGCGCGAGGATGCAGGCAAAGCCCTGCTGGGCTTGCTGGGTATGGCGATGAACCGCACCGAGCCGGTTTCCATCGGGCGGTACAAAGGCTTTGATTTGCAGATCGCCTATTTTGCAATGGATAAAATGTATCTGGCGTATCTTGTGGGCAGCGGTATCAATCCGGTGCAGCTGGGCGCGGATGCGGTCGGCAACACCGTGCGTCTGGACAACTGCCTGCACAACCTGCCGCAGAGCGTGACAGACCTTGAATCCAAATTGGTGCAGCTGCAAAAACAGCTGGAAAACGCCAAGGAACAGCTTGCGCAGCCCTTCGCACAGGCGGACGAGCTGGCTGAAAAGAGCAAGCGCCTTGCCGAGCTGGAGGCACTTTTGAACCTGAACGAAAAGGATATTGTGCTGGATACCGTGCCGGACGAAGATCAACAGTGTCGTTCGGACAATCGACAGCGTGGACAAGCAAGGTAGAAGGTTTTACTATGAAAGAAAGAAGAAGCAACCGGGTCAGAGATGGCCCCCTGCGAGGAGTTATCAAGATGAAAAAATGGATCGTAATGCTTGCGATGCTGTCCTTATTGACAGCCTGCGCACAGACACCGGAACCGGAATCCGCTGAATTGACGGAGCTGTCGGCAGCGACATCGGAAAGTGCAGAAACCGAAGAAACGGCAGTTTCTCAGCAAACCAGTGCGCCGACCGCAACACCCATCGCTACCCCGGAACCGACCGCCACACCCGCGCCGACACCTTCGGCAACACCTGCCGCTGCCCCCGCGCCGACTCCTGCCCCTACGCCGGAACCCACGGCAGCGCCGACGGCAGAACCTGCCCCGGCGCAGGTCAGCATGAGCTATGGTGCTGTGCCCTTTGATTTAGCGGCAGGCACCGAACAGTGGTGGAGCATCGACAGTTCCGATTCCGCTTATTGGGCGGTGCAGGAAAACATCAACGCTATGCGCGCTGCCGGTGGACTGTCACCGCTGACCATGGACGGCGGCTTGAGCGCCGCAGCCGATGCCCGATGCGAGAGTTTTGTGGCAGGCGGTCCCTTTGACCACAGCGGTATGACTACCCGCAGCGAGATCTGCGCCGCCGGTCCGCTGGGCTCTGCCAGTGCCGTTTGCACCGGCTGGCAAGGCAGCCCTGCCCACTACGCCAACATTATGGAGCCGAGCTTTACGTCCATGGGCGTTGGCTGCTGGTTTTGCCAAACGGCAGAGGGGCAATACACCTATTGGGTCGTGACATTCAACTGATGCACGGCAACGGGATTCACTTCGGCGAACATCGACGCGAGAATTACGCATATTGACTGATATGGTTCATTTCTGTTAGGTTTGAAAAAGCACCTGAGCGCTCACATTCGTGGGCGCTTTTTTATTGGAGGAATTCTATGGACATTGAAGCCTTATTGAAAAAAGCCGAGCAAGACGGCTGCATGGTCGTGCTGAACGACATTGCCCCCAATCGAGAACGCAGCGAGTTGGTATTTCGTGTGCCGGAAAGCGTATACGACACCCCTATTGCCGCGCTCGACATAGACGAAAGCACAAAAAGCGCGCTGCAAAAGCAAAAAATCGCAGTTTTGGAGCATCTGCTGCACCGCCTTGCGGTGGGGAAAAATGCGGCAAAACAGTTGCATATCGCGCAGGATGCCGCCGAGCAGGTCGTGAATGCGGTGATCGAAACTGCTTACCGCAGCCTTTCCGAGCCTGAAAAGCGGAATTTCTGGGAAAGAATTCTGCACAATGCGGATGGTGATGCAATGTGAAAAACGATCCCCTTGTCGCTAAGCTGTACAACAAAATGCAGCAGGAGCAAAACGAATACCGTGCGTGGCTGCTTGCACAGCCGCCCGAAGAAATTCTGAACCACGCGTATGAGTACAGCTCCCGCGAGGATATTCTGATCGCGCTCGAAAATGCTTCGCTGCGTCCTGCACAGCTGCGCGCTTTGTTGGAATCCCAAGCACCGCTGGCGGACATTTACAAAGACTACCGCGATTGCGATACCAATACACTGGATGTTATGACCTTGTGCATAGCGGACCGCGCCGACATCGACCTGATGGAAAGCACGAAAAAGAACTGGCCGCCCGTTTACTATCAGACCGGTCGATACGCCCGCGAAAACGAGGAACTGCCGCAATACCGCGCCTCCATGAAGCTGAACGAGGAATGCCGCGATGAAATTGATGACGCCATTTCTTACAACTATAACGGCTTGTGCCTGGATGACGGTGCCGTGCAGCAGGTATTGGCAGGATACGGCGCAGAGCGCACCCGCTATATTGTTGCAGCAGCCATCCAAGTGCGGGATGGGGATGCACGAATTTCCCCGCAGAATCGAAGATGGGCGAATTCTGTGCGAAAGATCAAAGACATCAATGCGGATGGGTACGACAAGGCGGCGTATTACGCCAATTTGCAATCTCATGCCGGGTTGATTGATATTTTTACTTCGCGTCTGCGTCAGCTGGAACGTGAAAAAACAGCCCCCGAAAGATAAAAGAGGTGTTACCCATGAATCGAAAAACAAAATGGAGCCGCCGCCTTCTGGCGCTGGCTTTGGCAGCCGTGATGTGCTGCACTTACTTACCTGTCGGTGTGTTTGCCGAAATGCCACCGCCGCAGGAAAGCACGGTCGCTGCTGAGAAACAACAGACCGATGAAACCGAAACCGACAGCGGGCAGACCGATGCCAGCAGCCCTGACCCCGGTGTAGCTACCGAGGAAAGCGCAGCACCAACCACGGATGAGCCTGCTGAAGAAAACGAGCCTTACACCTTTGACGGTGAGGTTTTGTATCAGGATATGCCGGACACCCCCACAGGCTCCTACCTTGGCAGCTACGGTTTGCCGGTGGCGACCGGTGAAACCAAAATCGGGCTTGGCGCGTGGGATGTCGATTTAGAGCAGGATAGTTATCTAAGCGCCGAGGCGCTGGACAGCGACAACCTGACACTGACTACACCTTTGCTGGAAGATACCGACTACGCCATTGTGCCGATTCTGGCGCAGGTGGAGTACCCTGCCAATGGCAGTACCCTTGATCTAATTTTGCCGGACGGTGTGACCCTGCTGGACTACTACGGCGCACCCGTTGAAAACGGCGAAAGCCTGCTGCACAATGAGTACAGCGAAACTTCGGCTGCGGTGCTGGGTGTATATGTACAGGCGGATGCGGATTTTACCGCACAGCTGGTTTATACCGCCCCGGACGGCAGCTGCCTGACCAAAACCTTACAGGTGACCATTGACCGCAATGCGACTGCTGAATATCCTTTCCCCGACAGCGAAATTGCCGCCTTTGCCGAGCGCCCCACCCCTGCGGTGACAAGCGGCAAAATCACCAAAGTTGCCAAGGTCAACGGCACTTGGCTGATCTGGTTCAACGGCGAACCCGCTTACTGCTGCACCCACGGTGCCAACGGACAACCTGCGGGATGCCCGACATACACCTATGTGAACACTTCCACGGTCAACGCAGACCAGTGCATCCCCGGTGACCACTACGGCAACCAGATTCGCATCTGGGGCGGCTTGAACCAGCTTTCTTTGGGCGATGCGGACGATCTGCCCGCTGTTTTTTCCGCTGACGAGGGTGAAGAAATCTCTCTTTTGGATTTCTGCGCGTCAATTTATGACGATGTGCAGATGTATATCATCGAGAACTTCCCCGAAAGCACTGCCGCGGAAATTTATCTTGCCTCTGCCGATGAGCTGCTGAACGGCGTGGAAACCTACGCCTCTGCCCGCGGCTACTACACCTACATCTACAATCCCGGCCGCGCAGGTTGGCAGACCGTTGCCCTGATCGGACCTGAGATCGGTGAGGAGGAACCTGAGCCGGAACCTGTTGTGCAGGAATACTACGCCAGCTGGGAGGCACCAGCCCAGACCACCAGCGGTAGTTTTGATTTTTCCTATGGAATCCGCACGGATAAGATCCAGCTGAAAACGCAGGAAAAGGTGGACGGCGCGACCATCGAGATCGAGCCCATCACCAAATCCGGCAGCATTGACGGCGGCAGCTGGTCTATCAGTCCTGCCGGAAAACAAACGGTGACCACCAGCGGTCATACCGCCGATGACAACTACCAGAAGAACGGTGGTGATGCAGGCGCAAGCTGGAGTCTGCACTATGCCGTTACCAAAACATCGGGCACTCGCAATGGACAGGTTGGTCCTTTCACCACGCAGGAGGCTGCTGATGCGGCCGCCAACAGTGCCCGCGACGCCGCCATTGCGGAATTGCAGGGTGAGGCCCAGAACGCTGTCAACAATGCTATAGCAGCAGCTAAAGCGCAGCTGGGAAGCATTCAGTTCCGCTATGAGGAAATCACAGTACCGTATGGATTCGGCAAGTACTGGGGCAACAATGGAAGCAGCCAGACGATCTCGGTGCCTGCAAACACCAACAATGACTATGTCATGAAAAATGACGAGTGGAGTTTGCAGATCAACCTCAAGAAAACCGACAGCGAAACCGGCAGCCAGATCGCAGCCGATGCCCAGTATGAGATCTATCAGTGGGACAGTGTAAGTAATAAGTTTCTTGCAACAGGCGGCTACAACACCTACAGCGTACAGCGTCAGGGAGATGGGACCTATGCGGTCATCAACAGCGCCGCGTATGCCGTCAATGACGCCATGCGCCACACGCTGTATTACACCCAGCGCAATCAGGGCAAGTTTATCCTTGTGGAAACCAAAGCCCCTGCCGGGTATTTTGGTGACTGGACGGACATCGACCACCCCGGCACGGCAGGCACGCCCTTGGGCAAGCGCGCCTATTATGTTGAAATCAACAAGGACACCAACAACACCGTGCTTTGGCTGGACAATGCCGACTACAACGCCGACATCCTGACAGCCGACAAGGGCGGCACCAAGCTGGTCACCGGTGGCGGCGTGGAAACCACCGTATCAATTTATAGCACCGCCAAAGATTCTACTCGCACTTACAGCACCGACAACAGCCGCAAAGCTGCCAACGAGGACAGCTACACCACCACCGCCACGGACGGCGTTATGAAAAATGACCGCACGTTGGGCGAAATCAGCATTTCCAAGGTGGACTTGGACGCCGTGAAGTATGTTGCAAATCACGGAAACGCCACGCTGGACGGTGCCGTGTACGACCTCTACGCTGCCGAGGACATCACCCATCCGGACGGTGTGACCGGCGTTGTGGACTATTCCAAAATCGTGGATGCAGACGGCAATCCCATCTGGCACACCACAATCCGCGACAACAGCGGGCAGTGGGTGCCTGATTATTTACCCGTTCTGAAAAAAGATCACCTTGTAGCCAGCGCTAAAATCGAGAATGGCTGGCTGTGCTTCAGCAATTTGTACCTCGGCAAATATTATGTCGTAGAGCGCTCCACCGGCGTGGTTATCTCGCTGCGTGGCGGCGCTCTTGCTGTTCCCGGCACCTATCCCACCGTGGACAGCCGCACCAAGGCAGCCACCGGGCAGACCGCCGCGCTTGCCAAGAACGGCAGCGGCCAGTACACGGATTGGGTTTACAAGAACCAGTTTTCTACAGTCTCTAAAGGTAAAGCGTTGGATGGCTCTTGGACTTACGATGCCTATTACCTGTCCTTTGCAGACGGCTACCTCTGCGATGAACATAACTACTACATCACGCCAGCCTATTCTGATGAGGGTTGGTATGTAGAAAAGACCACCTTTGCCGACAATCGACAGGCAGCCGGTGAACAGATCGACAAGACCAGCTACAGCGCCAATTACCACATCCATGCGGATAACGCTTTGGCCGAGAGCCAAGACCAAGTGGCAAAAGGCAATGTAGAAATCAGCAAAATCGTATCCTCCAGCGGCCAAAGCAATGGACTGGAACTGGAGGGCGCGGGCTTTACATTCTTCCTTGTGTCCGACCTGTCCAAACTGAAGCAGTTTGAGCAGACCCGCAGCGGCAGCTACACCCTGCAAAGCATTTTGGATGCCTACATTGATAAGACCTACGATAACGAGCATCCGAAGTGGGATTTTTCTGCGGAAACGCAGGCCATCGCAAAGACCTATGAGGTCAACGCTGACGAAATTGCCGCGTACAACAAAACGCTGACTGCCGCAGGAGAAAACAAAAACGGCAAGGGCAACGGCTGGCAACCCACCGGCAGCGCCAACGAATACCAGCTTGCCGAGATCTTCAGCAATGACACCGGGAATATTCGTGTGCAGGGCTTGCCCTATGGCACTTATCTGGTCGTGGAAACCACCGTACCGCACGACCTGTTCCAAGCTGAACCTTTTATTGTCACCGTTGACCCCGAACAGGATAACAACCCGTGGGGCGCTATGGCTACCCCCAAGGGCAGCGTAATGACAGGCTCTGACAGCTATCAGAAATTTACGGTACTGGACGAGGAAATCGAAGTTTATCTCCGCATCACCAAAGTTGACGAGGAAACCGGCAAACCGGTACTGCTGCCCGACACCGCTTTCCAAATCTACTGGCTGGACGAGCAGGGGCATTACTGTTATGACAGCAACGGCAACCCAAAACTCGTCACGATGACCGATACTGTCAACGGCCATCTGACAAAAGATGTAGACACTTTCTACACCAACAGCGAGGGCAACTTGACGCTGCCTGAAAAATTACCGCTGGGTAAATATCGCATTGTGGAGATCACCGGCCCCAACGGCTTCTACAACGAATGGAAGGATACTGCAGGCTACGAAAACGGGATTCTGGCCGATGATGCAGATGGCAGTTTCTATGTGGACTTTACCATCACTACCGACCGCATTTATCAGGCGACCGGCGACAAAAACGAGAACGGCATGGACACGCTGGTGATTGGTGAAAAGTATTCCAACCATGAAACCCTCGGCAAGGTGACCATCCGCAAAACCGGCGAAGTGCTGACCGGCTGGCAGTCTGAACCGGACGGCATTGACCCGTTGATGACCGGCGAAGCAGAAAGCGGCAACTTCACCTACGAAACCCGCCCGCTGGCCGGTGCCGAGTATACCATCACGGCAGCCGAGGACATCTACACGCAGGATCGTCAGCTTGATAATTACGGCAATCGCACCCTCTGGTATGCCAAGGGCGATGTGGTGGCAGTGGTTACGACCGGCGACGGCACTGCTGACACTGCCGTGTTTGCCCCTGCGCGCACGGCGGCGACCTATGATTTTCTGAGCGTCATCCACGATGGCACCATCGGTGAAGTCAGCGTGACCCTGCCGCTGGGCAGCTATCACATTGCGGAAACCAAGCCGCCGTATGGCTATGCAGGCACGGACGCAGCCTTTGATGTGACCCTTGCGTGGGACAACCAGACGCAGGAAATTGTTACGGTAGACACTGTTGAATTCCATAACGACCGCGAAAAGGCAAAAGTCGGCATCTACAAAACTGACTTGGAAAGCGGCAAATACCTTGCCGGTGCCGTGTTCAACCTGTACACCGTCGATGACATTTACGATGCAGACGGCAGCCTTGTTTTTGCCGCCGGTGAGCTGGTAGTCACCAGCCCCGAAACCAACGCGGACGGGTACACCTACTTTACCTGCGATATTCCTATCCGCGGTGAGCAGTACGGCAGCAGCACCCACAAGGACGCTGCCACCAACAGCGGCAAGTACATCGTCAAGGAAATTCGCGCCCCGCTGGGCTACTATGTCAACGAAGATCCTATGGAAGTCACCTTTACCTACGACGGCGAGGCGGTGCAGGTTTTGGAAAGCACCTGCACCGACAAACCTACCGAAATGTGGGTGAGCAAGCGCGATTTGACCAACGACGAGGAACTGCCCGGTGCCACTTTGACCATTAAAGACGCTGACGGCAACATTGTGGAAAGCTGGGTGTCCACCGACACGCCCCATCGGGTGACAGGGCTGCACTTGGGTGATGCCTACACCCTGACCGAAACCCGCCCCGCCGATGGCTACGCGCTGGCGGATGAGATTACCTTCCGTCTGTTGCAAAAGGTGGATGAAAACGGCAGCAACCTGCAGGAAGCCGAGGTCTACTATTTGACCAAGAAGTCCTTGCTGTTCTGGACGTGGGATGATTGGAAACTGCTGGATGATGCAACTGTGATTATGCGCGATGACACCATCAAGGTGGAAATCTCCAAGAAAGACATGACCACAATGGAGGAGTTGCCCGGCGCGGAACTTACCATTACCGACAAGGACGGCAAGGAAATTGACCGCTGGGTATCCACCGACAAACCGCACTATATCGAAAAACTGCCTGCCGGAGAGTACACCCTGACCGAAGTGAAAGCCCCGGACGGATACGCTTTTGCCGAAAGCGTACCGTTTACGGTGCTGCCTACCGGCGAGGTGCAGCAGTTTGAAATGCTGGACGATGTAATCAAGGTAGAACTATCCAAAAAGGATCTGACCACGATGGAGGAGTTGCCCGGCGCAGAGTTGACCATTACCGACAAGGACGGCAAGGAAATTGACCGCTGGGTATCCACCGACAAACCGCACTACATCGAAAAGCTGCCCGCAGGTGATTACACGCTGACCGAAATGAAAGCCCCTGACGGTTATGCTTTTGCCGAGAGTGTACCGTTTACGGTTCTGCCCACCGGTGAGGCGCAGAAGTTTGAGATGCAGGACGATGTTATTAAGGTGGAAATTTCCAAGGTAGACATCACCACAAACAAAGAACTGCCGGGTGCCGAGCTGATTATTACCAACAAGGGCGGCAAGGTAGTGGAACATTGGACGTCCACCGACAAGCCGCACTATATCGAAAAACTCCCTGCCGGTGACTATACGCTGACCGAAATCACCGCCCCCAACGGGTACGAAATCGCAGAGGATATTTCCTTTACGGTGCTGCCGAACGGAGATGTGCAGCGCGTGGTTATGAAGGACGCTCCCATTCCCGAACAGCCCATGCAGCCGACTCCGCCGAGTACCCCGACCCCCACACCGCTGATTCCCCAGACAGGCGATACTTTCCCGCTGGGGCTGCTTCTGGCGCTGGCGGGACTTTCCTTGGCAGGGCTGGCGGCACTGATCTACAAGTGCGTCCACTGCAAATCCGTTGCCCAAAAGGACGACGATGAAACCGAATAAGGAACACAAAAATGAACCATCCAACCACTATGGGTGACCCGCGAGGGCCACCCGTTTTTTATGAGGAAATCGAATGAATCATATTCTGACTTGCAGCTTTGGCAAAGACAGCATCGCCACGGCGCTGCTTGCCCTGCAGCACGGAGAACCGCTGGATGAACTGGTTTATTCCGAGGTGATGTTCAGCAATACCGTATCGGGAGAGCTGCCGGAGCATAAGCGGTTCATCTATGAAACAGCAATCCCGTACTTTGAAAAGCGCGGCATTCCCACAAGGGTCCTGCGCGGGCAAAAAACATATTTGGACTGCTTTTACCACATCGTAAGCCGCGGCAACGCCGAGGGAAAGCTGGCGTCCTTTCCGCTGACCGGACGCTGCAGTATACAAAGGGACTGCAAACTGCCGCCCATACGCACCTACCAGAAAACGCTGCCGCAGGACACAGTTTACTATCTGGGGATTGCCGCCGATGAACCGATACGACTGGCACGGCTCAAGCCCAACCAAATCTCTTTGTTGGCAAAGTACAACCTGACCGAGAAAGACGCATGGGCGATGTGCCAAGCCGAGGGGCTGCTGTCCCCACTATATGCGTTCACAGGGCGCGGCGGCTGCTGGTTTTGCCCCAATGCGTCCATGCGGGAACTTCGGCACCTGTACAACGCCCACCCCGATTTGTGGCAGCTGTTGCTGGAATTGCAGAACGCCCCCAATAAGGCAACAGAACGGTTCAACCGCAGCTACACGCTGCGCGATTTGGATTTGCGGTTCTGTCTGGAGGGGGAGCAGCTGAGCTTTTTTACATATGGGGAGCGTTGAGCAGACGATGAAGAACTTTCTATATTCGCTTTTTATTGGGCTGTTCGGTATTGCAGGTCTTACGAGCATCGCATTCCTGTTGATGTATGCCGCACAGTCCAAACAACAGACGCACCTTTACAGCAACCTTGCCGCCGTAAGAGAGCAGGATGTGCAACAGAAAATTGCATCGCAATCCTCGGTACAACCGACCAGCCGAAACTTGTATTTGGAAAATGCCGATATGGTCGGCTGGATTCAAATTGAGGGCACCAGCATCGACTATCCCGTGATGCAGACACCGGCAGACCCCAACTATTACCTTAAGCACGACTTTGAAAAGAACTACACGGACTACGGCTGCCCCTTTATGCAGGCAGACTGCGATGCGCTTGCTCAGTCCGACAACCTGATCATTTACGGCCACAACATGAAGGACGGCTCGATGTTCGCAGACCTTGCCAAGTACCGCAGCAAGGATTTCTGGCAGACACACAAAACCGTCTGGTTCGACAACGAACTGGGCAGCTATGCCTATGAGATTTTTGCCGTGATCCACACGACCGTGCAGGAGGATGCTGCCGATGCGTTCCCGTTCTATCGGTTTGTGGACGCAGTTGCCCCGGAAGATTTTGCCGATTATGTGTCAGCCTGCAAGGCACGGGCGCTGTACGATACAGGTATCTCAGCCCAATACGGTGACAAGCTGCTCACGCTTTCCACCTGCGACAACATTACCGATGACGGCAGATTGCTTGTGATCGCCAAACAAACCGAAACAGAATAGAGGAAACAAAAATCCATGAAAACAACAAAGGAACCCCAGCGTGCATGGTTGTATGCGCGCATCCCCGGCAACTATGTAGAAAGCAAAAACACCCTGAATGTTTTGATGCTGCAGGCACAGCGCGATGGCGCCGAAGTAGTTGGGTGGGGATATGACATTCACCACGGCTGGCTGCGCCGCCCTGCTTACCGCAGGATGATGCGCGAAGCAAAGGCGGGAAATATCGAGAGAATTTATATCTGCCGTATGAGCCAAATCAGCGGCACGGAACGGCACCTGATTTCCTTTTTCAGGCGGCTGATGCGGTACAAGGTCAATGTCATTGCAACCGAGTATGCCCTGAATCTGAAGGTGCCCGCCTACCATATGGGCACGGTAATTGATGAAATCTGCGCCCGCAAAGGGTGGGAGCGACCTTGGTTTGTTTCAGAAAGCTCGGAACGGCATTGCGTTAGCAACGCCGTGGCAAGCACGTCAAAATGATAGCTTGCTATCATTTCGACCCCTTGTTAGGGGCTGCCACCCCTAAGCCCCCTCGCGCTTGCAAAAATCCAAAGGAGAGCAGCGAAATGCAAACAAGAAACAAATCCTTCCTGCTTCGGTTGACGGAGCAGGAATATGCCACGCTGAAAAGAAAAAGTGAACTGGCAGGTCTGAAGATGAATCCTTTTGTGGTTTCACTTATCAACGGATGTGAGATTCACCCCCGCGCACCGGACAGCTGCAAGGCGCTGGCAAGGCAGGTGGCGGCGGTCGGAAACAACCTGAACCAGTTAGCGCGCATTGCTAACTTCAACGGCAAGGCAGAGGATGCTTATCTGCAGGAGGCGCAGCAGATCATGACCCGCATCTGGCTGCTTATGAAGGAGCAGCTATAATGGCGACAACAAAAATCCTGCCGGTGCGCAAGCGCCTGAAAGACTGCCTGGACTACGCCGCCAACCCGAAAAAGACCGAGATCTTTCGCGGGGATGCGCTCGACCGGCTGATGCACTACACCCAGAACGAGGACAAGACGGAACACCAGCTCTATGTCACCGGCTTTAACTGTGACCCGCAAAACGCCTGCCTGATTATGGAGGCAACCAAACGCCGCTGGCATAAAGACATCGGACACGGCAATGTAGGCTACCATATTATTCAGAGCTTTAAGCCCGGCGAAGCCAGCCCGGACCAAGTGCATCAAATCGGCTGCGAATTAGCCAGACTCTGTCTGGCGGATCGGTTTGAGTGTACGGTGTCCACCCATCTGGACAAGGGACATCTGCATAACCATATTGTGGTCAATTCGGTTTCCTTTATGGACGGCAAAATGTTCCGCAACGATTTCAAAACCTACTATCAGGGCATACGGCAAATTTCCGATGACCTGTGCCGGCAAAACCGGTTGTCGGTCATAGAAACGGACGGGCGCGGCATCTCGTATGGCGAATGGCGCAACCGCCGCGAGGGCAAGCCAACACTGCGCGGTATGGTAAAAGCCGATGTGGAAATGGCGCTTGCCGAAAGCACTGACTTTGACGATTTTGTCTGCAGGCTGCAAAAGCTGGGCTATGAGGTCAAGTACGGTCCCCGCGTCAAGCACATGGCGGTTCGGCACCAAAACAGCAAAAGGTTTGTGCGGCTGGACGGTGTTGCGCTGCAGTTTTCCGAATCGGAATTGAGAGCGTTTTTCACGCAATTAAAAAAACTTCCGCCAGAAATGCAGCAGGAATATCAGGCAGAAAACCAGCCTGTGCAGCAAAGCTGGCAGAAAGAACCGGAACTTCCGGTCGTGCGCCGCGCGCGCTGCCGCAGCAGGCTGAACCGCCCCTATAAAAAGGTAGGCGGCATTATGGCTTGCTACTACCATTACTGCGCCTTGCTGCGCAGAAGCTACCGCGGCAAAAGCGGACGGCGCTGCTACTACCTGCTGCGCGAGGATTTCAGCAAATTCAACCGCTATCGGCGGCAATGCGATTTGCTGTGGGAGCAGAAAATCGAATCCACCGAGGAACTGCGGACCTACAAGGCAAGGCTGACTCACGAACTGGAGGTGCTTACTCAAAAACGCAAATACCTGTATAACCACAAGGAAGTCCTGACGCCGGATGTCCGCAGCCGACGGCTGGAGGAACTGTCTGCCCGGATGCGGACCGTGCGCAGGGAGCTGAATACCTGCGCAGACATTGAAACCGATGCGGCCGCCTTGCAGCTGAAGTGGCTGGAAGTGCGTCAGGCTGAAAAAGAAGAACGCGAGGTGAACGAAAATGAACAACGGCGGAGAAGCCGCTGACCAGATGGTGCGGGAAGCACTGCAATTTTCTGAGGTTGCTATCAAGTTGACAGCGCTGGGCTTTAAGAACTCGCTGGCGATTGCGCTTGCCTACGCCAAGGAAAACCCCAAAGTGCGCGGCAAGACAAGCCTTGACCGGCTGCTGCGCGAGGGCAAGGAGATGAAGATCATCCCCTTGCAGACCAAGGATCTTGCCCAATTCAAGGCGTATGCCAAACAGTACGGTGTGCTGTTTGCGTCCATTAAGGACAAAAGCGCGCAGAGTGAGAAAATCGACATTATGTTCAAGGCAGAAGATGTATCCAAGCTCAACCGCATTTATGAGCAGCTTGGATATACCGTACCCAAGAAGATTTCGGCTGACCGAAAAAACGCAGAAACCCGCCGCCAGATGCCCGATCCGATGCTGACGCGCGGGAAGACGATGGAGGATATTGACCCCCGCCCCTCGTTCAAGACGGTGGCGGCACAGCTGCGCAAGGCAGCAGCCCGCAGTGCGGAGCGCGCGGTCAATGCGACCCGAAAGGAGGAACGCTAAATGTATGAGCGTATGAACATTGAGGATTGGAAAGCCAAAAAGAAAAATGACCGCGATGCCGTGATGACCGACCAAAAGCAGGCGCTGCAGGAGGTTTTGCAGGACGGCAAGCATCTGACCGCCTACCTGCTGGGGCGCGGCAGGCTGGGCAGCGGGATTACCTCCGGCAATGCTGCGCTGGTGCTGAAAGCCTGCCCGCAGGCGACTGCCGTGATGTCCTTTGACGGATGGAACCAATTTGGGCGCAGGGTCAGCAAGGGTGCCGTTGGTATTTCACAGTTGGTGCGGTCCGGCGGCTATTTTACGGTGGGCAAGGTGTATGACCGTTCCGCGACCTATGGCAACAAGCCCTGCCCGACGGTAGAGCTGCAGGGCGACCAGCTTGGCAAAGCCATTGCGGTATTGACCGCCTTGTCACCGGTGGATGTGCAGTTTGATGATAAGCAGCCCATCGGCTTTCTTGCTGACGAAAATCTTATTCTCTATCCAAGCGGTGCAAGCAATGAAGAAGTCCTTGCGCGTCTGCCCGCGGATATTGTTCTTGCCACGGCAGCGCAGTGCTATGCAGAGGTCGGTAATGAAGAATACCTGCACCAGATGGCGTTGGCTGTGTCTGTTGAAGTTTGTGGTCGGCTCGGCATTTCACCGCCCGCCGATGCCGCCGACAGGCTGAACGGCTTGCGGGCGCATATCCCTGCCGGG
>ENA-ORTN01002306-ORTN01002306.1-human-gut-metagenome-genome-assembly--contig:-NODE-2306-length-15760-cov-3.379752_pt1 | contig 15760 bp, 15 predicted proteins | sample MGYA00242070_ERZ509189 | MGnify/ENA primary metagenome ERZ509189 (study PRJEB26280, sample SAMEA2338821) | human gut metagenome | biome: human gut; feature: human-associated habitat; material: faeces...
GGTCGGTCAATGAGCAGAGAAAAACTTGGCAGCAGACTAGGATTTATACTGCTGAGCGCAGGGTGCGCCATAGGAATAGGAAACGTCTGGAAGTTTCCGTATATCGTCGGGCAGAACGGCGGCGGATTATTCGTAATTATCTATCTGATGTTCCTGGCGATACTGGGAATTCCGGTGCTGACGATGGAGTTCTCGGTCGGCAGAGCAGCACAGCGCAGTCCGGTGAAGATGTATCAGCAGCTCGAACCGAAGGGCACGAAGTGGCATATCCACGGCGTTGCCGCGATGGTCGGCAGTTATATCCTGCTGATGTTCTACACAACGGTCGCCGGGTGGATGCTGCGGTACTTCTTCTCCACCGCGGGCGGAGCGCTCTCCGGACTGGACGCTGCCGGAATATCCGGGCACTTTGATTCTGTGCTGGCGAACGCACCGATGATGATACTGTTCGTGGCGATAGTCCTCGCGGCGGCAGTGCTGATATGCTCGATAGGGCTCAGGAACGGACTGGAGCGTGTGACTAAAGTGATGATGCTGGCCCTGCTGGCTATCATGGTCATACTGGCGATAAACAGCTTCTTTATGGAGGGCGGCGAGGCAGGACTTGCCTTCTATCTCAGACCGAACGTTGAGGAGATACAGAAGGTTGGCATCGGCAACGTCATCGTGAGCGCCATGAACCAGGCGTTCTTCACGCTGAGCCTTGGCATGGGCGGAATGGCTATCTTCGGAAGCTACATAGGCAAGGACAGGTCGCTTCTCGGGGAATCCGTGAATGTTGCGCTGCTGGACACATTTGTTGCGTTTTCCTCGGGACTTATCATCTTCCCGGCGTGCTTTGCATACGGAGTTGATGTTGACAGCGGTCCCAGCCTTATCTTCCTGACGCTCCCGAACATATTCAACCACATTCCCCTCGGGCGTCTGTGGGGGAGCCTGTTCTTCGTATTCATGTCGTTCGCCGCGCTGTCCACCGTGCTTGCGGTTTTCGAGGAGATCACCGCCTGCGTCGAGGACCTCACGGGCTGGGGCAGGAGGAAATGCTGCATTTTCAACGGACTGCTGCTGTTCGTGCTTTCCGTACCCTGCTGCCTTGGATTCAATGTGCTGAGCGGATTCCAGCCGCTGGGCGAGGGTACCAATATCATGGACATTGAGGACTTCATCGTAAGCAACCTGGTGCTTCCCCTTGGCTCGCTTGTGCTTATCCTGTTCTGCACAATGAAAAAGGGCTGGGGCTGGGATAACTACATCGCTGAAGTGAATACCGGCAAGGGTCTGAAGCTGAAGAAGTTCATGCGCGGATACTTCACCTACATTCTCCCGGTTATGGTCGGCATTGTTTTCGTCATTGGGATCATACAGAAATTCTTCCCGGCGTAGTCGCCCGGATTCGTATGAAATAACTGAGCCGCTCTGTGCATGAGAGCGGCTCCTGCTTTTGCGGTCGGCTGGTTAAGTCCGTTTCCGCGGTCACTTCACGTTCAGCCAGACGCGTATTTCGTTCTCGCCGCGGTTTCCCCAGGCGTAGTAAGGAATTGCGGTCGCTTCGCAGGGGGTGAGCTCCTCCGGCTCGCTGCTGTAGAGGTCGTCGCAGTCCGCCGCGCGGTACGCCTTCGCCGTGAGCCTTGTAGTACCGCCCAGAAAATCCGGGTCGAATTTCTCCACCGCCGGGATCTCGCCGCGGTCGATCCGTAGTTCCCGGACGCTGCCGTTGTCCGCGCCCTCAAAGCAGTAGACGAGCGGTCCCCTCATCAGCGCCGTCATTCCGGTGAGCCGCGGAACTCTGCCGGAAGCCCTGACGAACCGCGGAGTGCCGTCAAGCAGCAGCTCCACCTGCGTATATCCGTTTACGGCGACGTACACATAGCCGTTTTCCGGAGCCGCAGTGACCTCGGTGCCGTCCACTGTGAGCGTGTAATTCCTGCTCCATTTCGGAATGCGTACCGCGAGTCTTCCGCTGCCCGTTACGTCGTATTTCACCGACATTCCGTAGGGGTAGTCCGTCCGGCATTCGAGCGAGATTCCGTTGCTGAAATCCACTTTTCCTGCCGCAAACATGTGGCAGTACGCGGTGCAGTCCTTCTCGCCGTAGGCGTACTTCCCGACAGATCCGACGAGCCGCGCCACATTCGGAGGGCAGCATGCGCAGGCGTACCACTGCGGCCGGGAGGGAAGCACATGCGCGTGCGTGCAGGCTTTCCCGGTGATCCCCGGGTCCACCTCCAGCGGATTGACGTAGAAGAATCGCTTCCCGTCAAGCTGCATTCCTGCGAGGACGGTGTTATAGAATGCAAGCTCCATGACGTCCGCGTATTCGCCGTTTATCTCGTTTTCGAGCATTCTTTCCGCGAAGAACATCAGCCCGACGGAAGCGCAGGTTTCGCAGTATGCCGTGTCCGGGGGCAGGTCGTAATCCACCGTGAATGCCTCTCCCATGCCGGTCGAGCCGATTCCGCCGGTGATGTACATTTTGCGGTGGACGATATTCTCCCACAGCCGCCGACATGCCGCGAGAAGCTCCCGGTCGCCCGTTTCGGCGGCGAGGTCGGCCATTCCGGTGTAAAGATACACCGCCCGGACCGCGTGCCCGGTGGCTTCGGACTGCTCGCGCACCGGCTTCGTGCTCTGCCGGTAGTCGTTGCTCCAGGGGTCGCTTCCCCAGACTGTCCAGTCGCGCTTTTCGGCTTCCTTTGCAAAAAACGCCGGGTCCTTGCCGCGCTCGTCTATGAACATTTCCGCAAGCTCTAGGAAATGCGGATTCTTCGTCAGGCGGTGCAGCTTCAGCAGTGCAAGTTCTATCTCCGGGTGCCCGGGGATTCCCTTATTGCCCCGGGTGATGAATCTGTCGTAAATACACTCGGCATTCCGCACGGCAACGTCAAGGAGTTTGCGCCTGCCCGTCGCTTCATAATACGCGCAGGCGGCTTCTATCATGTGCCCGGAGCAGTACAGTTCGTGCCCCTCCAGCAGGTTGGTCCAGCGCTTTTCGCGGTCCTTTATCGTGAAGTAGGTATTCAGGTAGCCGTCTTTGTCCTGGGCGTCCGCGATGAGGTCTATCAGCTCGTCCGCATTGCGCCCGAGGGCTTCGTCCCGGCGCAGCGCGAGGGAATACGCGGCTGCTTCCAGCCACTTGTATGCGTCGCTGTCCTGGAATACCATGCCGTAGAATCCGTCGGCGGAATCCTCGCCCCGGAGCGCCTTTGCGGCGTTGATGAAATTCTGCGCCACATGGCTCTTTTCCGCGCCCTCCGCCTTATCCCAGAGCACGCTGTACTGATACGGAATGACCGTATCGTTGACGATGTTCTGGTATTTTTCGATGAATCCTGCCGCCCTGTATGCGGTCACTGGAATCTGTTCCTGCGTTTTCATGTGTTTCCTCCTGGCGTATTGACAATGGCTTATATATGTATTATAATATTTGTATCCGCTTGTTTGAATGGAGAAGTGTACTTGTTATATGGAAAATAGTATTGAATGCATAGCGATAAGCGACCGTGGACTGCCGCTGCTTTCCGACTGCGACACGCTGACCGCCGCGGAGGATTTCTGGCACATGGACAGGATCGCGGAATTCAACGTGCTGATATATGTAACCGCCGGGACGATGTACGTCACCGAAAACGGCTGCGACCACGCAATAAATCCCGGGGAGCTGCTGTTCCTGAAAAGCGGACTGCGGCATTTCGGCAGGCACCCGACCCTGCGCGGAACGCGCTGGATCTACGCGCACTTCCGGATTGCGGACGGGCAGTGCGGAGGGAATACGGCAGCTCTTCCCAAGAAGATATGCGGTCTTTCCGGGAGCACTATCGAGGAGAAGCTGTTCAGACTGTGCGAGTACTTCCACAGCCCGGCGCCGCTCCGGGAGCTGCGGCAGAATTCCATGCTGTACGAGATCCTTCTGGATATCGCTTCGGAGCAGTATCCGGAGCAGGAACTTATCTCGGACAGAATATGCGCGTTTCTTGACGGGCAGACCGGCAGGGATTATTCAAAGGAGCTCATCAGCGGACAGTTCTATCAGAGCTACAGCAGCCTGGCGGCGCGGTTCCGGAGGGAAAAGGGCATGGCGATGGGACAGTACCATAACTCCGCGAGAATGAAAAGAGCCTGCCACCTGCTGCGCTCGACGCTGATGTCGGTGGGGGAGATCGCGGAATCCCTGGGATTCACGGACATGCTGTATTTCAGCAGGAAGTTCCATGCTTACAGCGGAGCTTCCCCCACGGATTACCGGAGAATGGCGCAGACGAAGTACTGAAATGGGAGGATTTCGTCCGGGCTACTCACGCGTTCCTGACGAACGCGGGGGGTAAAGCGTATAAGGGAGTATGTTCCGCAGGCGGTGGGATTCTACCAGCGCATGGGATTCCAACCCTACAAGCGGACGGATCGCGATGAGGAGGGGAATCCCTATCCGCTTCTGTAAATGCGGCTGACGTGACGCGCGGTATTGACTTTTCCTCCGGCATGTGATAGAATCGGTATGTACTTTACGAACATAAGAGGGACAATGTATGAAACTTGATGTATTAGGTTTACTTGGCGCCTGCTCCTATGCGCTGGACTGCGTGGAAGCGGAGCTTGTTCATGTGACCAGCCGCCACGCAAAGCGCGTGGCATATATGAGCGTATGCACCGCAGAAAAAATGGGTGTGCACGGCGGAGCGCTCCAGGACCTGACTGCCTGTGCGCTGCTCCACGACAACGCTCTTACTCAATATATCCAGGAGGAGTTCCACGGGAATGCTGAGTCGCTGGAGCTTCTTCAGGAGATTCCACGCCTGGGAATGCACTGTTCCCAGGGCGAGAAGAATATCCGCAGCCTGCCGTTCAATACCGACATCAGTGGAGTGCTGCTGTATCATCACGAGAACTCCGACGGCAGTGGTCCCTTCGGGAAAACCTGGCAGGAGGTTCCGCTGTTTGCCCGGATAATCCACCTGTGCGACCTGCTGGACGTATTCTGCCGCGCCGACAGATTCACGCCGGAGGTGTGGAACAAGGCGGAATGCTTCCTGTCCAGGGTGCGCGGAAGGATAATTGACGAGGAATGCGCGGAGGCGTTCCTGCAAGCCTTCCCGGAGAAGCATTTCCTGTCCCTCGGCGGTGACGACCTTGAGTCGCGCCTGTGGAGCAGAGTTCCGCGCAGCAGGCAGGAGATGAGTTTTCCGCAGATAAAGGCACTGGCGGATTTCTTCGCACGGATAGTGGACTACAAGTCCCCGTTCACCAGTACTCATTCCATCGGGGTCGCCGCCTGCGCTGAAAGGCTGTCGCGATTCATGGGCTTTGACGAGGAAACGTGCCAGAAGATGTACCTTGCAGGAGCGCTTCACGATATCGGTAAAGTCGCGGTGGGAAACGAGATCCTGGAGAAGCCGGGGCGCCTGACCGACGAGGAGTTCGCGGTGATGAAGCACCACGCCGCGTATACCTACTACATTCTCTCTGGGATAGAGGGATTTGAGGAGCTGCGCGACTGGGCGGCATTCCACCATGAGCGGCTTGACGGCACCGGATACCCGTTCCGCAAAACCGCGCCGGAGCTGAACACCCAGGAGCGAATGATGGCGTGCGTGGATATCTACCAGGCGCTGACGGAGAGCCGTCCCTACAAGCCCGGAATGCCCCACGAAAAGGCATGCACGATACTCCGCGACATGGCGGAAAAGGGCTGGCTGGACCCGGAGATAACCGACCGGGTGGATAAGTGCTTCGGCTAATGAAGCGCCAGTGAGTATAATTCTTGCCGTGCCGCGCCTTATTCAGCGCGTTCTGATGCGGTCGGCGGATCAGGCGTCGGGGAAGATCTCCCAGTAGAATTTGCGGTCGGACTGCGGAAAATCGCTGAGTATTCCGTGCTCGGGGTCGTAAAATACGCCGTTCACATACAGCGACCAGTGCCAGCAGCGCGGAGTTTCCAGGCTTAGCAGGGCGCACCCCGGCAGGTCGGAGGCGGATTCCGCCTGCCTGCGTTCCGGTGAGAATTTAATGCCGTGTTCGGTCAGCACGCGCTTCATTTCCCGTAGGTCGGTTTCGCGGTCGTTGCCGAGATACCCGCAGATGTATTCTGCGGTCGTCCCCAGCAGCATTGCAAGCACCGCCTGACCGCATTGCAGGTCGGTTGGCTCGTGGATATATTCAATGTTCATTTTTCACCTGTTGCATAACTATATCTGTGAAGCCGTGAATCCTGCGGCGGTGTGATTCCTCCCGGCGGATAATCGGCTTCGGCTTGCGTTCATTGGGATTATAGCACAATTCCTCCGGCGCGTCAAGATGAATCAGACCTGCGCGCCGGAAGTCCGTAGAAATAAATCGAAAAAATTTTTTAGAAAATGCAACGCTGCAATATCAGAAGTTGTATACATAAGTAGAGCACCGGAGTATTCCGGAAGTGCTCTGAGAAAGGGGAGCTTTATGGACGATAGTCAGATCGTTGAGCTTTTCTGGAATCGTGACGAAAATGCAATCGCCGAAACCTCCGCGAAATACGGCGCTTTATGCGGAAAAATCGCCGGGGGGATACTCGGGAATTCGCAGGACAGCGAGGAAATAGTCAATTCGTCGTATTTCCAGCTGTGGAACGCGATCCCACCGAAAAGGCCCAATCCGCTGATGTCATTCCTTGCGAAGATCGTCAGGAATCTTGCCCTCAACAAGCTGAAAGCAAACCACGCACAGAAGCGTTATTCCGGGGAGTTCACGGTATCTCTTGACGAGCTCGACGAGTGCGTGCCGGACAAGAACTCCACCGAAAGCGACCCCTTACATATCCGCGACTGCCTTAACTTATTTCTTAGGGAGCAGAAAAGGCAGGACAGAAGTATCTTCGTGCTGAGGTACTTTAATTGCGACAGCATTGAGGAGATCGCGCAGAAAACGGGTTTTTCGCAGAGCAAGGTGAAATCCATACTGTTCCGTATGCGCGGCAGACTTAAAGAGCGTCTTGAGAAAGAAGGGATATCCATATGAAGCACGAGGCCTTTGTTGACGCAGTGACAATGCTTGACGACGACATAATCGCCGAAGCCCAGGAGCCTTTCCTCCGGAAAAGCCGCGCTAAAGTTATCGGATTCTGCTCAGCGGCGGCAGCCTGCGCCGCAGTAATAGGCGCGGTACTGCTGCTCCCGGGTGGAAATGGCGCGGATATTCTCGTCATGGGCAGGGAGCTGTCCGATTCCCCTATTGCACTCAGCAGCGGAAATTCTGACGCAGACCGGGCGGCTATAAGCGCCTATTCGCTGGAGCCAACGGATATCCCTGTCAGCATTGACGCGCATGGGCTGACGGTCGTCACCGTTTCCGGCGGCGAAATCTACCAGGAGGGACTCACTCAGCCGGCTGAAACTCCGCTGGAGATCACTGGAAGCAGCGCCCTCGTCTGGAGCGTTCCGCTGTGGGACTCTTCCCGGGAATTCACCCTCACTGCGCAGACCGGAAATCACTGCCGTATCCTGCGGCTTTCGTTCGACGATTCCTTGCAGGAATGGGCGTTAAGTGAAAGCTCCCGATAATATCAAACTCAAATAACGGAGGAATTTATGAAAAAGTTCACATCAGTTCTTATTGCAGCATTTATGGTGCTGGCGCTTGCCGGCTGTAACGGAAACAACAGTACCGACAGCACCTCCACTGAGGAAACCACGTCCACTGCTGAATCTGCGGCGACATCTTCGACGGAGGGCGCACAGACCGGGGAATCCGACACCAATCCCGGATCCTCCGAGCCGGAACCCGACACTCAGGAATCCAGCTCACCCATGACGACCGAGCCGACAACAGGCGCGCCGGAAACCGCCGAGCCTGAAACGAGCACTCCTGAAACCAGTGCGCCGGAAACGACCGCACCCGAAACCAGCGCCCCTGAAACCAGCAAGCCAGAGGATACCAAGCCTGCGACCACCAAGCCTTCCACTACCAAGCCTGCGACTACCAAACCGGCAGCTACAAAGCCGACGACCACCAAGCCTGCGGATACCACGAAAACTCCCGAGCCGGAGGAGCCTGCCGAAGTAAAGATCTCCAGCCCGTCGGAGCTGATCAATTCCGCCTGGGCGCTGTTCAGCGATGATGAGAAGTTCCCGGTCGCAGGCGGCGACTTCAGCAGCGGCGATGTAGTCGATGGTGCAGGTCCGTTCAGCTTGGACAATCCCGATGAGCTTGACCGTCTGACCGGATTCCCGGCTTCCGAGGTTGGAAAGATAGACAGCGCAGCGTCAATGATACACATGATGAACACCAACACCTTCTCCACCGGGGCATACCACGTCGTTGAGGGTACCGACACGGCGGCGCTGTGCAAGTCCATCAGGGATAATATAGCATCGATAAGATGGATGTGCGGATTCCCGGACAAGTTCATCGTGGCGGAGGTCGGCGACTACATAGTGTGCGCATACGGTCTGGAGGATCTGATCGATTCCTATGTAAAGCACATGTCCGAAGCATATCCCTTTACCACAATAGTTTTTGAAGAGAATATACTGTGATGAGAAGAACAAGATTAGCTGCCGTACTGCTGTCTGCCGTGATTTTCAGCGGCTGTGCGGCGGCTCCTGAAAGCAGCTCCGGTCCCTCGACCATGGAGATCCCGGCGACAACCGAAAGCACCTCTGAATCCACAACGGACGCAGAGACCCCGGCTGCCGACGAAAGCGGAGTCTACGTCGTGGACGGTTACGCCGCAAAGCTGAATTATCCCCTGGACGAGAAGTCGGTGGAATACGCGGCGAAGCGGTTTGAATACGTCTACGAGCAGTATCTCAGGGATAACTGCGAGAACATATTCGTCAGCGTGATTCCGGACAAGAATTACTTCCTTGCCGAGCAGAACGGGTATCCGTCGATAGACTATTCAGAGCTGACTTCCCGGCTTGTGAACAAGATGGATTACGCGGAATACATCGACATATATCCGCTGCTGGAGCTGACTGACTACTACCGCACCGACACCCACTGGAGGCAGGAGAAGATAACCGACGTGGCTGAGCGTATCGCTTCCGCGATGGGAGTCGCGGTTTCCGGGGAATATACGCAGACCACGCTTGACGTGCCGTTTTACGGCGTACACTGCCGTCAGTCTGACATCAGCGTCGAGCCGGATTCGCTCATCTATCTGGAGAACGATGTTCTGTCGGAATGTCGCGTATTCGACATGGAAACCAACAGCTATTCCGACGTGTATAACCTGGAGCTTGCCTCCGGCGACGACCCGTATGAGATATTCCTTTCCGGGGCGAAATCCCTGCTCACCATCGAAAATCCGAACGCTTCCACGGACAGGGAGCTGGTGATATTCCGCGATTCCTTCGCGAGCAGCCTTGCGCCGCTCCTGGCAGAGGGATACGCCAAAATCACGCTGGTGGATATACGCTATCTCATGCCGGAACTGCTGGGCAGATTCGTTGAATTCCACGGGCAGGATATACTGTTTCTGTACAGCACGCTGGTGATCAATAACAGCACCATTATCAAGTGAAACCGGCGAGAAAGCCTCCTCTGCGGAAATAATGATCCGCAAAGGGGGCTTTTGTCAATTATATACATGAAAAAATAGTTGCATTCTGTCCGGAAATGTGATATAATCTAATCTGTTCACTATTTCAGAAAGAGGTAAACCCATGTCAGAACAGAACATTTACACATTATCCCGAGAAACCTACAAGCAGATAAAGGGATTCAACCGCGAGCAGATGCAGCGTTTTGTCGGGCAGATCTACAAAAACGCCGAGGAAAGCTCCAACGGAACGTCCCTTGACCTGGACGAACTCCGCGGAAGGATCGGCGAAATAAAGGGGATTGGCGAGAGCAGACTTAACGAGATAATGGAAGTTATCAAGGAGTACGTCAACAGCTGATCCTGCATACTACGGGGGAGCGGCAGACATGCTGCCCCTTTTAGTATAATGTCTGTGGTTTTGTTGCTGTTGCTGAATTTGTGCGGAATCTTTGGCGAATGTTACCGCTGAATATGTGTAATTGCTGGTGACAAGCGGCGTTCGACGAGCGCATTGCGAAGGTCGTTGCGTGGTCGCGCAGAGTCAGTGCAATGTCGGCAACAGAAACTGGTGGTTCCGTTTTTAGATGTTTTTTTGTTGCATTTTGGATTGATCTATGTTATGGGAACCTCTAAAAACCGGTTTGAAAAGGGAAAAACAGGCTGTTCGAGGAGCTGGCGCTGAAAACCGGCAGAGATGTGGTGATCCCGTATTATCCCCCCTGCATTAACTGTTCGATCAGCGACGCGGTTAAAATTGTATACGAAGCCTATAAGCACATTTCCGTGGAATACGGCACTGGGAATGTGGCGGTCGCCGGCTGGTCCTCCGGGGGGAATCTCGCGCTGGCGCTCGTATCCCACATTAATGTGATGGCGGAGGGAGTTCCAATGCCGGAGCTGCTGTATGTCGCCTCCCCGGAGATGTGCATTCGCACCCCGGAGGAGAGGGTGCTTGCGGAGCAGCTTGAGAAGAGCGACATAATCCAGTCCGTCGGCACGCTCGACACTTACCGTGACCTGATAACCAACGGAAAGGAGCAGCCGGGCTACATGCTCTATCCGCAGCTCGGGATATATGACGGGCTGGAGCATGCGTATGTCTGCTTCGCGGATTCCGAGGTGCTGTACGCGATGTGCGACGAACTGGTTTCCCGAATGGAGGACGCCGGAGCAGAGGTCGAGCTGGAAGTCGGCATTGGAATGTATCACGCCTATCCGGTGAGCAGAAAGGTCAAGGATACGTTCCTGGGGCATTATAACATGCTGTGCTATCTGATGACCTCCAGGGGAGAATCGTTGTTTTCCTGATAAATGACCGGAGCAGACCGGCAGGGTGGTTGAAATATGAGACCTTTTGTGATATAATATGTGATATAATAAAATGCCTTGCACATATGTTCACCTCTGGTGAATTCCGTGCATATCGGCAAACGCATGATCAATATCTTCTGGGGGTAAGTAGTATGGACAAGAAATACCTGACGCTCCTTGCCAAGGAATTCCCGACGATAGACAGCGCGGTGAGCGAGATTGTGAATCTGTCTGCGATACGCAGCCTTCCTAAGGGGACGGAGTACTTTTTCAGCGATATCCACGGTGAGTACGAAGCGTTTCTGCATATGCTGAAGAGCGCTTCCGGAATGATAAAGAACAAGATAGACATAACCCTCGGGAAATCGGTTTCCGGGGCGGAGCGCGAAGCGCTGGCATATCTCATCTACTATCCCGACAAGCAGCTGAAGAATCTGCGTATCAGCGGCGGACTTACCGACGAGTGGCGCAGGCTGACTATTTACAGGCTGATACTGGTCTGCGAGGCAGTGTCGGCGAAATACACGCGCTCCCGGGTGCGCAAGCGTACTCCCCGGGACATGGTGTATATTCTCGACGAGCTGCTGAACGTGACTGACGACGTGGTGAAGGAGTACTACTACGACGAGATCATTTCCACCATACTTGATACGGGGATAGCGGACCGGTTCATCAAATCCCTCTGCGAGCTGATACAGTCGCTTGCCATCGACAAGCTGCATATAATAGGCGATATTTTCGACCGGGGACCGAGAGCCGATATAATCCTGGACGAGCTGATGAAAATGCACGATGTCGATATCCAGTGGGGGAATCACGACATCTCCTGGATGGGCGCAGCCTCCGGAAACCGCGCGCTGATAGCGAACGTGATCCGTATTTCCATGCGGTATAACAACTTCGACGTGCTGGAGGACGGATACGGACTGAATCTAAGGGCGCTGGCGGTGTTCGCCGGGGAGAACTACAAGGACGATGAGTGCGCGCTGTTTATGCCGCAGACCCTGGATGACAACATCTACGACCCGGTGGATACGAAGCTTGTCGCGAAAATGCACAAGGCGATAACTGTGATTCAGCTCAAGCTGGAGGGGCAGCTCATTGAGCGCCACCCGGAGTGGGGCATGGATAAGCGCGACATATTCCGCATGGTGGATTTCGACCGCGGAACGGTGACGATAGACGGCAGAGAATACGAATTGCTCGACAGTAATTTCCCGACGGTAAGCCGTGACGACCCTCTTGCGCTCACGGACGCGGAAAACGAACTGATGTCGGTGCTTGAGAATTCGTTCATGCACAGCGAACGGCTTAATTCCCACATACGGTTCCTGTATTCAAAGGGCTCGATGTACAAGGCAATGAACGGGAATCTGCTGTTCCATGGGTGTATTCCGCTTGACGAGGAGGGGCGGCTCCAGAGCGTGACCATTGCAGGGGCGGACTACTCCGGCAAGGCTTTGCTCGACAAGCTGGACGAGATAGCGAACCGTGCGTATTTCATGCAGCCGGGCGCTGAGAAGGACTACGCCGCCGACTACATGTGGTATCTCTGGAGCGGCGCGCGATCTCCCTTGTACGGCAAGGACAAGATGGCGTTTTTCGAGCGTTATTTTCTGGAGGACAAGGAGCTTCAGAAAGAGAACTACAACGCCTACTACCATTATTCAGAGCAGGCGGAGGTCTGCGGCAGGATACTGGAGATGTTCGGGCTTGACCCTGAGAAAGGGCATATAATCAACGGGCATGTACCCGTGAAGATAAAGAACGGCGAGAAGCCCGTCAAGGCAGGCGGCAGGCTGTTCGTTATCGACGGAGGAATCTCCAAGGCGTACCAGAAGGCGACCGGAATTGCCGGATACACGCTGATATACGATTCCCACAGCCTGAATCTGGCGGAGCACAGACCGTTCATCGCCGGCGAAAGCGAGCATACCCCGGAGATACACCTAGTGGAAAGGCTCGACCGCCGCGCGAATATTTCCGACACGGACAAGGGCGCGGAGCTGCTGGAGCAGATAAACGACCTGCGCGAATTGCTAAGAGCCTACCGCTCCGGCGAAATAAAGGAAAGCGGAAGATAAAAAGAATCCCCTGAAATTGAATTTCAGGGGATTTGTTGTTCAGTCCTTCGGCACGGGCACGCGCTTCACTAGTATCGCGGAAACCACTCCTATTGCCACGCCGGCGGCAACGCCGCTGACGCAGAGTACCGGGAGGTAGTATATTATCTGCGCTGTTTCCATTATGAGCATTGCAACGAGTATCTGCCCGACGTTGTGGAGGATTCCTCCGACAACGCTCACGCCGACCGTGGAGAATCGCTCCGAGCGCTTCAGCAGTATCATTGCGGTAAGGCTGAGTATTGCGCCGGCAACGCTGTACGCCAGGGTCATTACGTTCCCGAAAAGTATTGCCATCCAGGCTATCCTTACCAGGGAAACCGCGACGGCTTCTTTCGCGCCAAGCTTGTACAGCGCGAATATCACCGCGATGTTCGCGAGTCCCAGCTTGATTCCCGGGACGGCGAACGACACCGGGATAAGACTCTCAACATAGGAAAGCACCATGGCGATCGCGGCGCAGATCCCCAGCAGCGCTATGGATTTCGGTCTGATCTTCATTTGTCCTCCTATGCGATGATGTCAACGTCAGATTCGGCGTCGGATACTATCTTTACCACAAGCTTGTTTGGAAGACACACTATCGTTTCGCCATCGTAGCTTATGCTGTGCTGGTTCACGCATATTCTGTCAGGGCAGTCTGCGTCGGTCACATCGGCTTTTCCGTCCTTTATAACCAGTGTGTTGAATCCGGTCGGAGAAGTAATTGTGACGCTTGCGTCCTCGTTCAGGGGATACACCGCCGTTTCCTTTCCGTCCTGGACCACCACTGCGTAGCCGCCGCTCTTCTTGTTCAGCTGGATCAATCCGAAAGCTGCACCGGCGACCACGAGAAGTACCGCTATGAGAATAATATCGTTTCTGTGTTTTTTATCCATTGGCTTCATGCCTGACATTTCTCCTGAATCATACCATTATGGGGAATGCGCCTGCACTCCCCATGATGTCTATTACTGAGCCTGACTGAATTCCACGTTCTTTATGGCGTGTCTGGGGCAGGTTTCGATGCATGCGTTGCAGTGTACGCACTTGGTGTAGTCTATGTGCGCGAAGTTGTCCTCAACCTTTATTGCGTCGGCAGGGCAGATATTCTCGCACTTCTTGCAGCCTATGCAGGAAGCCTTGCATTCCTTGACGGCTGCCGCGCCCTTGTCCTTATTGCTGCACGCAACTACTGCGGTGGCAGTTGTGGGAACGAGGCGGATAACGAAGTTCGGACATGCCTTTGTGCATAGTCCGCAGCCAGTGCATTTCTCGGGGTCAACGCAGGCAACGCCGTTATTGTTGTAGATTGCGTTGCTGGGGCATACCTTTGCGCAGTCGCCGTACCCAAGACAGCCGGAGGAGCATGCTCCGTCGCCGCCGTAGAATAGCTTCGCTCCGGCGCAGGTGGGGATTCCCTTGTAGTCGTACTTACGGGTGGTATTCTCGCAGGTGCCGGAGCAGTGCACGAATGCCACCATTCTCTCAGCCGCCTCGACGGAAACGCCGAGGACTTCGCCGAGCTGCTTCGCTGTGGAGGCTCCGCCGGGTACGCACAGGTTGGCAGCCGCGGAACCCTCCGCAAGCGCCTTGGCGTAGCCGTCGCAGCCGGTGAATCCGCAGGCGCCGCAGTTTGCGCCCGGCAGGCAGGCGCGGATATTCTGCTCCTTCTCATCGACCTTCACCGCGAAGAATTTTGCGGCGATGACCAGAATGAGCGCGCAGATAAGTCCGATAGCGACCAGTACTCCGACCGCAACAAGGATTGCTGATAATAAAGAATCGTTCATTTTGCAGCCTCCTTACGCAAACAGCTTGTCGACTACGCCGGCGAATCCCATGAAGCTCATGGAAACGATGGACGCAGCGGCGAGGGTCACAGGAAGCCCCTTGAAGCTCTCGGGAATATTAGCGCTGTCAAGTCTGGAGCGTACTCCTGCGAACAGGACCATAGCCAGCAGGAAGCCAAGACCGCAGCCCAGGGAGCTTACCATGGATTCGAGGAAGCCGTAGCCGTCCTTGATATTGTTGATGGTAACGCCGAGGACAGCGCAGTTTGTGGTGATGAGCGGAAGGTAAACGCCCAGCGACTTGTGGAGCGCCGGAATGTACTTCTTGAGGATTATCTCAACGAACTGAACCAGCGTTGCGATTACGAGAATGAACGCGATGGTCTGCATGTAGCCCAGACCCAGGGGTTCGAGAATGAAGTACTGTACAGCCCAGGATGCTGCGGAAGCGATCGCCATAACGAAGATAACCGCCATGCCCATGCCGAGCGCGGTGTCGGTCTTCTTGGATACGCCGAAGAACGAGCAGCAGCCGAGGAACTGAACGAGAATGTAGTTGTTGACCAGGATTGCCGCGATTGCGAGCGACAGGATATCGGTCAAACCCATAGAGGCAGGGAAATTAAACACTTACTTGTCCTCCTTTCGAGCCATGATCTTCTGGATCGCAGCCAGGATGAAGCCCATCATGAGGAAGCCGCCTGCCGGCAGGATCATCATGACCATCGGGTTGGAGTGGAAGAACGGAACTGCGATGCCGTTTACGCCGTTAACGTAACCGGACAGGATGGTGCCTGCGCCGAGCAGCTCACGGAAGAAGCCCATGAGTACCAGAGCGAAGGTGAAGCCCAGACCCATTACAACACCGTCGAGTGCGGACGGCAGAACCTTGTTCTTGGAAGCATACGCCTCGGCACGGCCGAGGATGATGCAGTTTACTACGATCAGCGGCAGGAACAGACCAAGGGACGATGCCAGCGACGGCAGGAATGCCTGCATGGACAGGTCGATCATGGTTACGAAGGTTGCGATGATCGTGATGA
>ENA-ORTN01002309-ORTN01002309.1-human-gut-metagenome-genome-assembly--contig:-NODE-2309-length-15742-cov-3.494295_pt1 | contig 15742 bp, 6 predicted proteins | sample MGYA00242070_ERZ509189 | MGnify/ENA primary metagenome ERZ509189 (study PRJEB26280, sample SAMEA2338821) | human gut metagenome | biome: human gut; feature: human-associated habitat; material: faeces...
TTCCGGCGGTACTTTTTTAGTTATTGTTTTGTTAATTGGACGCAGGCAGATACAGTAGCGGTGTAAAAGCGTGAAATTCGCCGCAGGAAGGCCGCAGGAGCGTTTCTGCGCGCCTGCGAGTATATCCGGAATACCCTACGAGAAAAATGCGTCCTACGCGCTCTCAGGGGCGTTTTGAGACAGGGACAGGAAAGCTCCCCCAGAGGCAATGCCTCCGGGGGAGCTTCCTAACTTGATTATGCGAGGAGGGGAAAAGGCTTAGTAGCCGGTACGAGGCAGCTTGGGAGACTTGGGAGCAGCGGGCTTCGCAGGAACATAGTGGGAATAAACCGAAGTAGTCCAGCGAGCGATGCTCTGCACCCAGTTGCCGCCGAGCAGACCGCCGACGTCAGCCTTATTGGTGAACTTGTAGCCATTGGTGAGCGCGTACAGCGTCTGCGCGTCAACGGTGGCGTTCGTGAGCTGGTGGAACCCAGCGGGGACGATACCGAAGGAGAGCATGAACTGCGTCACATACTCGTTGCTGGCAAGGCCCAGAGCGGCAGAACTCATGTCGAGCGTGTAGTTCTTGGCAGTGCTCAGGTTGTCGTATGCGGTGCGCCACTGGCTGTTGAGGTTAGTGGTGAACGTGACCTTGTAAGTCTGCGTGGTGCTGTAAGTACCAGTCACCAGACGGGTCAGACGAACAGCGTCAGTAGGCAGGGTATCTCTCCAGTAGAAGCTCTGGAGGGAAGTGGTGGAGTCATTGCGGACGCCGCTGACGGTCCAGCGCATGACGTTGTTATTCATCGTCTGCGCGTAACCGGTCTTCTTGATGGAGACGCCGGCCGTGATAACGGGGTCGGTCACATTCAGCTTAACGACCTGTCCGGCAAACTCGATGTCAGCGGTGAACACGGTGGGATTCAGACCGTAGTTCGCGGGGGCCTGAACTTCCTTCACGGTATAGATACCGAGCGGGAGCTTCTTGGAAGAGCCGATGCCGTTCTCGTTGGTCTGGAACTTATCCACGACGTTATTCTGCTTGTCATAGACAGCGAAGATAGCGCCGGAGAGGGGAGTGCCAGCAGGAAGACCATTGACGGAACTGTAGCCCTCAGAGGTCTTGATGACCTGAATTTGACCAAGTTCGGAAGTGTTCTCCCACTCAATCATAGCAGTATCGCCAGCCAGAACCGTGAAGCTCTTGACCTTGTTATCGAGGATGTAGCCCTCGGCTGCCACGATTTCGCGGACGTAATACTTGCCGTCCTCAAGGGTCTTGTTCAGGTGGACATAGCCCTGGTCGTCAGACTCGTATTCGCCGATGGGGGTCATGGAGCTGTCGTACACGACGAACTTAACGCCCTGGATACCCTTGCGGGTCACGGAGTCGATTTTGTGGATAAGCATGGATGCGGAGGCGGTGTTCTCAAACTCGAAGGTCTTGGTCTCGCCCTTCTTCACTTCGACTTTCTGCGGAGTGGAGTCGAGCAAGTAGCCCTTGGGGGCCTTGATTTCGGTCAGCTGATACCAACCGTCATCGAGGTCGGGGAGCTGGATGACGCCCAGCTTATCAGTCACATAGGTGCCGACGATTTCGCCGTTCATCTTAGCAACTTCAATCTTGGCACCTTCCAGACGCTTGCCGGACTCAGAGTCAACCTTGACGATGGTAAGGCCGCCGAGCGGCGTATCGTAGAAGGTGAGAGTCTGCGTGTCGTTCTTCTCAATCTTGACAGTCTGAGAAGGAGCGTCCATCAGATAGCCGTCGGGCGCGGTCACTTCCGTGACAACATAGGTGTCAGGGTCAAGGTCAACGATGTGGATTTGACCGTTGGCATCCGTGGTATAGAGGCCGTTGGTAGAGGTGGCACCGCCATCCTGTGCGACGAATCTGCCGTCGGAGGTCGTCACCTTGAAGGTAGCACCAGCCAGAGGCTCCTTGGTCACGCTGTCGCGCTTCTCAATGATAAGGCCGCCGGGTTTGGTGTCCTTGAACACGATGGTCTGCGTATCGCCGGACGTTACGGTAATCGTGCGGGTCGGGTCATCAATGAGATAACCGTCGGGAGCCTTGATTTCCGTAATGATGTAGCTGCCGGGACGGACGTTGGTGATGGTGGTTTTACCGTCAGCGCCGGTGGTGAAGATGCCGTTGCTGGTGAGGTTGGTATCACCGATGACGCCGTTCTGACCGACTTCGCAGCCAGCGGCGGTGGTCACGCGGAACTCAGCGCCGGGGAGCAGCTCGTTGGTCTTGCTGTCACGCTTCTCGATGATGATTTTGCCATAGGGAGCGTTGGCGAAGGTCAGCTGAACGACCTTGCCAGCCTGCGTGGTAATGGTCTGAGGCGTTGTGTCGATAGCAAAGCCGTCAGGAGCCTTGGTTTCCGTCACAACAATGGCCTTGTTCGCTTCGAGACCGGTAATCAGGATAGTGCCGTCAGCACCGGTAGTGAACACGCCGTTGGAGTCACCGACCACGGTGCCATCCGCGTAACGCACGTCAAAAACAGCGCCTTCAAGCATCTTGTCGGGGTTCTCCGTGCAGACCTTCTTAATGAGCAGGGAGCAGGTGCTGGGGTTGGCGAAAGTGATGGTCTGGGTATCGCCAGCAGTGATTTGAATGGTGCGGGAAGCATTCTTACCAATCAGGTAGCCATCAGGTGCCTTGACCTCAGTAATGGTGTAGTTTCCGGGAGTCAGGCCCTTAATGATGATGCGTCCGTCACCGCCGGTCACGAAATGGCTGTCAGAGGACAGCGTGCCGGACTCGATAGTGAGGTCGTTATGGATGTTGCCATCTGCGCCGACTTCAGTACCGTCGGACTTGCGGATGATAAACTCAGCACCGGGGAGCAGCTTGCCAGTTGCGGCATCGGTCTTTTCGATGACCAGTTCGCCCTTGGGCGCGTTCTTGAAGGTGATGGAAACGACCTTGCCGGACTTGATGTCGATGGTTTGAGCCTGACCGTCAATGATGTAACCGGCAGGAGCCTCAATCTCAGTCACGATGATGGTCTTTTCCGGTTCAAGACCGGCAATGGTGATTTGTCCGTTCTCGTCGGTGGTGAAAATGCCATTGTCATTGCCGAGCAGCGTACCGTTGGTATACTGAACACGGAACTTAGCGCCAGCGAGCACCTTCGTGGGATGCTTGGCATCGACCTTCTTAATCAGCAGCGTACCGTCAGGAGAGTTATCAAAGGAAACCGTGATAACGTCCTGCGCCTTGCCGGAGATGTAGACGGTCTTGGGGCCTTCAACGATGTTATAGCCAGGAGCGGGCTTGACTTCCTCGACGATGTAGGTGCCAGCCTTGAGGCTGGTCCAGGAGCACACGCCGTTCTGGTCGGTCACTTTCTCACCGATGACCGTACCGCCCGTACCGGACGTGCCACCGAGGTAACGGAGCTGGAAGGTAGCGCCGGGAAGCGCCTTGCCATTCACGCCGTCCTTCTTCATCACGATGATGGCGGAGAGCGGAGTGTCCTTAAAGGTAAGCTCTGCGTTATCGTCGCCCTTGAGGTAAATCTCCTGCGTGGAGGGTTCGTCAAGCTGATAGCCTGCGGGAGCTTCCACTTCCGTGAAGCGATACCAGCCTTCCTTCAGGTGGTCGAGATGGATAATGCCGTTTGCGTCGGTGTACTTAGTGCCGAGGCTCTCATAGGTTCCTGCGGGAGAGCCGGTGCCGCCAGTACCGGCGTAGAAGATTTCGAACTTTGCGCCCTCAACGCCGCCGCCAACGATGGAATCGACCTTCTTAACGGTGATTTCGGGCTTCTTGAGGTTCACAACATCAATACCGACGTTCGTGACACCTGCGTTGACCTGGAACTCATGCGGAGTCTTGTCGAGGATGTAGTCGTCCGGGCAATCCGTTTCAACAGCAACATAGATGCCGGGTTCCAGATTGGGAACCGTCAGCTTGCCCTGGCCGTCCGTGGTGAAGTGGCCGAGAGACTGGCCACCCTTCTTGGAAATCTCGAAAGTCACACCAGCGATGGGGTGGTTGTTCGAGTCATGCTTGAAGAGGGTGAAGTCAGTCTTGGGGACGTTCTCAAAAGTGCGGGTAAAGGTGCCGCCGGCAGTCAGCTCAACCGTCTGCTTCTCAGGGTTCAGGTTGTAGCCCTTGGGAACGGCAGTTTCTTTCACTTCGTAAGAACCGGGCGTCATATTCTCAAGGAAGATGCGGCCGGCACCGTCCGTGGTGAGAGTCTCGTGGTAGGTTCCGTCGATGCTGCGGATATCGAAGGTGCAGTTGGCAACAGGCTTCTTGGTCACGGAGTCGATTTTCACGATTTCGAGACCGGGCTTTCTGTGGTTGGTCGCCTCGACCGTAACGGTCTTGTTGCCCTGAATGTCAGCCGCGCTCACATAGGCCGTCACAGGCTCGCTGTTGACGACGTAACCCTCCGGAGCGTCCTTCTCGACGAACCAGTAGGTGCCTTCCGTCACGTTCGGGACGGTGATGGTTCCCGCAGCGTCAGTCACAGCAGAGAAGAGGGTTTGACCGTTCTTAATGACCGTGAACAGGCATCCGGGAAGAGGATTATTGGATTCGTCCTTCTTCAGAAGCTGAACCTTGACCTTGGAATCATTCTCGAAGACCAGTTTAACCTCGTTCTTCTTGTCCCAGTAGAATTCCTTCTTCTCATGGGGAGAGGGGAGGATGTAGCCTTCGGGAGCGCCAATCTCCTCGGCTACATAAGAGCCGACAGGCATCGTGTCCCAAGGCACATCGGTGAGAGCGCCGCCCTCGACCGTCTGACCTTCATAGGTGAAGTTATTGTCAATGCCAGTGATGCGGATGGTCGCACCGGCCAGTCCCATCGTCGGTCTGTCCTTATCCACCTTGCGGATGCTGCCGCTGGCGAGGGTAATGGGCGTGTCCAACGCGGTCACGGTAACGGTTTTCTGGCCGTTGGTAGGAAGCGTCACCGCGTAGGGGCCGGGGTTGTCGATTTGGTAGCCTTCCGGTGCCTCGGTTTCCGTTACCTGATAGGTGCCGGCTTTGAGGTTCTTGAACGTGTATGTTCCGTCCTGTCCAGTAACGCCAGTCATGGGGAACTTAGGGTCATCCGAGCCGACCATCTCCAGAGAGAAAGTAGCACCAGCCAGACCCTTGGTAGGATTGCTGGAATCAACCTTTTTGACCACAATCTGGTACTTATCAGAAGGAATATCAGACTTCTTCGGCGTAGCAACCATGACGGCCTGAGTGTTGTCATTGGTGTAATGTTTCTTGCCATCCGGAGATGTCGCATTACCGCCAATGTAACGATACAGGGTCACATCTACATCAGGCCAACAATCCGTGTTATCAAGGACTTTTTCGCCCTTTTGATAGAAGGTGGTGGTGCCATATTTGTCCGTATAGATGTCGGAGTAGCTGGTGCCATTCTTTGCATTCGCAATATACATCAGCTCTTTGGCAATCGCGACCTTCTGTCCTTCTGCGTCAGAAGGAATTGCAGCTCCCTGACCCAACGCACGCCAGCAGAGCGCCTGAATCCATGCGTTGTGATACCGAATCAGGTTTTGGTCGGTCCATAGTTCGCCGCCCCACTTCTCCTTATAGGCGTCGGTCTGGTACTTGGCGTCCGTCATGCAGTAATAATAGCCAATCATCATCTTGATGAAGCTATTTGTTACTGGCTCCGGATTGCCCCACTTCTTACCAATCAGCGTGTTGCCAAGCTGCTTGCCGTGCTCAGCACAGAAGCCAATCTTGGTCTCCCCGCCGACATTCATGTTGATAATGTGGAGGTAGAGCGGTTCGCCAAAACTGGGAGAGTTGTACGTCTTACTTCCATCTGTGTCGAGAAAATAGTCACTCTTCTGTAACGTGATTTCACTCGGCATACTTCCAGAAGGAGCCGCAAACGCGCTGGTTGGAATGAGGCCAATGACGCAGATTGCCGTCAGAAACAAAGACAGCAATCTTGTCCCGATTTTTGTTCTCACAAAATCAATCCTTTCATTGTTATTTTAAGGAATTCAGCATTATCCCTCACTGGTGTCAATTATACCACCTTTTACTTTAGTAGTCAATTTTTTGAATAAATTATTTGAGAATTTCTCGTGTGGCAAGGAGGACGAGACTCAACAGATACAAGCTCCCAGGTTCTTTGTTTCTTGGGTTCTAAAGCATAAGCACAAAATTCTCTTGACAGGTCAAAAAACAGCAGCATCCATAAGGCTGCCGTTCATTTACTAAGCATTTTTTTGCCGATTGACTCAAAATCTAAAAAACCGCGTGGGAAACGAAAAGTCACGTTTCCCACGCGGTTCTAAATGCGCAAAGTGTGGTAGTTAATCTGCATTGAAGGCTTGCCAAAGATATTCGCCAATAGTCATCTTAGAGCTAAGAGCACTACTCTGCCAAATGTCACCACTATTATAATCTCCGAAAAACTGCACACATACCCAGCTACCACCGGAGCGGGCAACGCCAACACCCAAGTTGTCTGCCGTATTGTCAATCATAGTAGCAAAGTGTCCAGACGATTTTACCCAAGCATTAACAGATACTCTCGCAATGTCATCAGAGCTGTTATAGCCAGACAGCGCTTCTTTATTAGCCATAAACCCATAAGAAACACCAGACATCTGCGTAGCACAAATCTCGTATGCGTCGCTATGACCTTCAACGGGCTTTTTCACATACCATTCCGCCGCAGCCTGCGCCGCATTCATCATTGCGGAGTCAGTAGGAAGCTCAGACACCCCATTTTCCTTACGAACCTCATTCGTCAGACGGACGATTTCATTACGGATATCCATATTGGCGTTGAAGTCAACGGAATTGTAGTAGGACTCACCGCTTTGATTGTCGGTGCCGCCGGGATTGGTAGAGGTGCCGCTGGGCGTCGTAATGGCAACGGAGCAGGTAGAACCACCGACGCGGATAACGACGGTGCTGAGCGTACCATTCGTTTCATCGGACTTGAAGAGGTTCACAACCATAGTACCAGACTTGTAGCCCTCGACCATGACACTGCTGGAATCCACATCAATTCCGACAAAGCCAATGTCGGTCGTATGGTTATAAAAACCATTGCAGTCCTTGATATTGACGCCAAGGATTTTGCCGGAGCTATCGGACACCTTAAAGTAAGCCTTCTGGCCGACGGGAACATTGACCTCAAAGTAGGAGCCGAGAGCACCAACAGCCTTAGACTTGTACTCGGCAGTTACATCAGCGCCAGTATAGGTCTTGGTCGTACCGTCGGGCTTCGTGGGAATCTCGGTGGAGGGATTGGTTTCCGCGCCACCGGAAGCGAACTTGGCTTCATAGCGATAGAGCATCACGACGGCCTGTGCGCGGGTAAGGGTGGAATTGGGGGAGAAGTGGGTCTTATCAACGCCGTTCACAATGCCGTTGGCATACGCCCAGTTGATAGCGGTGAGAAGCTCGGAAGAAAGGCCCTTCACATCGCTGAAAGGAGCGGTAGAGGCGGTCTTGCGGTCAATGCTCTTATAGCCGGCGTAGTTATAGACCATCGCGCAGAACTCAGCACGGCTGATGGGCGTGTCACCGAGGAACTTATTCGAGCCAGAGACAGTAGAAATCAGGATGTTATTCTTCTGCGCCCAGCTTGCAGCGTTTGCGTAGTAGATGGAGGCCTTCACATCAGAGAAAGAGGAAGCGCCGCTCACGGCAGGCTCGCCGGCATAACGGTAGAGAATAGCAGTCATCTGGCCGCGCAGGGTTTTGTCATTCGGGCTGAAGGTCGTGGCAGACGTGCCGTTCACAACGCCCTTATCAACCGCCCAGGCAATCTCCTTGGAAGCCCAGAAGGAATCGGGGACATCGGTGAAGCGGGGATGCGCCGTGCCGATGCTGACACAGAACAGGGAAAGCACCATTGCCAGAACGAGCAGCAGCGCCTTCATACGGGAGGAACACTTAGTTTTCATAGAGATGCCTCGCTTTCTTGATTTAATATTGAGAAATGGCGGGAGATAACTCCCTTGTTCTCTATGGTGTTATTATACCACACATTAACTCGTTTGTCAATAATCACTTCCCTGGAATTTGAGAACCTAAGAACTTAGGAGCGCAAGAACTTGAAAACTATAGGGTCTGAGGAGGAGCAACCTTGCCGCCTCTTTGCCCGGAAGATGACGGCTGCGCCGTGGACATGGTAGCACACAAGCATTGGGATTGCAACGGATTTCGCGTTTCTTCGCAGAATGTGAACAAAGAACCTGAGAATACGGGTAGACAAGTTCCGCCGCAGACCGAGAGCAGCCGCATCGCGGCCGCACAGACAGATTCAAAAACCAGCAGATTTGCAGAGATGCCGCTCAGACAGAAGCAAAGAACCTGAGAGGACAGGAATCAGAGAACCGAAGAATCTGGAACAGAGAATTCAATGTTGACTTTTTCACGAGAGTGGGCTATACTGACATTAGAAACAGGGGCGCTACCGGCAAACGGTCAGTCCCTTAAAGTTGCATTGAAGTAATCGCCGAACTTGTTGAGGGAGCGGCGGTTACTTCTTTTTATACGCCTGTAGAAACAGGCCACAAATGCCAATGATAACCAAGCAAAGTTGTAAAACTTCGGATGTACTCATTTAAGCAGCCCCCCTTTCTTTTGGAACAGGGGAGCAAGAAGCGCCCCTGCGAAAATGCAGGGGACTAACCGCTTGCCGTTTCTCGGTAGCGCCATAGTTATTATAGCATAAAATGTCTGGAATTGCAAGAATTTCCAGCAAAATGTGAGCCGCTGAATTACTTTCTGAGACTTTACGATTCTTGAGAATATAGGTGCTTGAGAACCTCGGAATACGAGAGTTTGAGTGAGGAGCTGGACGAAGAAATCTCGCAACTGCAAGAGAGAGGAGAACCCAGGTGGACAGGAAGCCGAGTTCTCTGATAAGCAAAACGTAGCAACCGTGTGGTTGCTACGTTGTGATGCACATTTCAGTTATTTGGAAACATTACATTTAGACAGTTCATCACTTTCACAAGGCAAAACAAGGTAACTGATATCGAAGAAATGGGCTATCCACACGCCCGGAGGAGTATGGTGGCCACCAGCGGATTCCAGTAAGCTGAGAGAACCAAAGAACCAAAGAACTCAGGAATACAAGAACTGAGGAACCAACCACCCGCGCCGCTGCGAGCAAAAAATGCGCCCACGAGTTTGCATTTTTGAGAAAAAGCGGATACAGCATGGCAAACAAAAAGGCGAATATGAGAACCTGAGCACCGTGGAACGAAAGAACCTGAGAGCGGCAGAACTGGGGAGCCGTGGATTACGGGTTCCAAAGAACCACAAAGATGACAAAGCCCTGCCGGAGCAACTCCATAGCAGGTACAAAACGATATGCGGGCGCGTATGGCAATGCCAGCCGCAACAAAGGATTCTCAGGAAGGAAAGAACCCAAACTCCCCGGTTCTTGAATTTTCAAGTGCTACGCAGCGCGGATAACACGGACGAAAGTATCACCATCTTGGACGAGGGCTATCTTCACGCGAGGCGGAGCGGATTTCTTGAAGTTCGGCTTCTCTGTAATCGTGAAGCGGATACTGCCGACCTTTCTCCTGTCCTCCTTGCTTCGAATGGACTCGCAGGCCACGTTGATGCCGGTCCGCTCGTTTATCTCCTTGATAGCAGGAGCGAGCACACGCTTATAAAAGACCTTGTATGCAGAATACGCTTCACACTGTCCCAGCAGACACTTCAATTCGGAGAACCCGACTTTCCAAGAACCCATACTCTTGAAGGAGCAAAAGAGGGGGTAGAGCTTTAGAGCGTTCAGACCAGTCATTTGTGAAATATCAGCAAACTGAAACGCTGTAAAATTCTTCTGCTGATGAAGCAGGAACGGCGCAAGCCATTCTTCCAGGACGATTCGAGCGGACGAGCGCCCATATCTACTTGTGACGGCAAGAAGTTTGAACCACGTCAGGCGCCTTGGCAATTCGCCCTTCCACGCAGCAGGTTTGAGCGGTGTGAGCTTGCTCTCCACCGCCTCGCGTAAGAGAGCGTCAACGTACTTCTTTCCATATCCGGCGGTGTAATCACCGTTTGTAAGACGGTAAAGCGTTTTGTAGTCCACGTCAACGACATAGAACGAGTTGTCGTTCTTTTCAACGGTCCCAATCAGGTAATAGAACAACTTGAGCTGGTTGACCGACATTTCCGTTATAAAGCTGCGGACAAGAGAATTTCCCTGTACGACAAGATGCGATGTCGATTGCAGCGTTGATTTGGAACCGTTCGGTTTGTCCTTTGCGTTCATTTCTCTTCCTCCCCGGCGCTCATGCGCATATTTCCACCTGCTGATATGCAGTTCCCATGGCCGCATCATCACAAGGCGTGATTTCCCCAATACAGAGTTTTGGAATACGCAAAGATACCGGCTGCCGCTCCACAACGAATTTTGTGGCAACCTTCAGGCTCGGAGCTTTCTCCCAATTTACCCCAATCGGCTCGACAGACTTCACGCAAATGTCCGTCATGCCGGTCAGCTCCAAACAGCAGGGGCGAATAACCTTCCGGAACAGGTCCTTATACCGGCTGTACTTCTCCGGATAGGCGACAGGTTCTTTTTGGCCGAGATGGAGAACCTCTCTGAGCCTCTCAGACGAAATGACCATTTCTCCGGCCTCCAGTGCCCCTGTGAGCAGCGTATGGAGTCGGTGGGATACGGACACGCCATAGAGTGACGCGGCACTTGCAGCGCATTTGCGGCCGCCTGGGACACAGGTTTTGATGAAGAATTCATTCAGGCGAAAATGAACACCTGCATCTTCGCCGCATTCAATAGCGCAAATCATCGGCATTTCAAACCAGTCCCCGGTCTTTTGCTGGACAAACAGGCAGGGAATGGGTCGCCGGTCAAAGATGGCAAGCGTCAGCTTGGCAAAATCGTCATTGGACAGGTTCATATTGGTCAAATAACGCACAGTGTCCCACGAGAAGGAAAAGATTCTGCTCAAATCCTCTTCAGTCTTGGACGCGGCGATAGCGGCCATGACAAGGCGTTCATACAAAAGCGATGCCGTGACCTCACCGTGCTCGGCACTGCGCGGCAGACGGACATACTTGCTCAGGATAGAAAGCCGTTCTTTACCCGCATCAAAATCAAACATGAAAATCCCCCTTTCAAGATTGCCTGCATATTATACCACACAAGCACAACTTAGCGCAAGAAATTGTTGAAAAATTTCAAAACGTCACTGGGCGTTTGCTTTGTAAGCATCCACGGCAATTCTTTCAGCCTGGAGGTTTAGGTCTGGAGAAGGTACACAGAGGGGGAGTTTCTGCACTCGGAAGGGGCCGCGCAACGTCCGGGCGGGAAAAAGAACTTTGCGCAGGTTTTCAGCTCCCCGAAATTTCAAAATTTTTGGGACGCCTATTATACAAGAGTTAGAACTTCTTAGGAGGAGAGCTTTAGCTCTCCCCAGACCGATAACAATTATCCAAGATAGCATAAAGATAACGGCGTGTTGCAAATGTTTATTTTCCGATACAGTAAAACTATTCAGGTCTATTATCAGAACTTTTTGGAGGAAAATAAACATTGCAAATTTTTTATTTCATTTCGTCTTACTATACATGGGATACTAAGTAATACTAACAAGAAACATTTCCGCGTGCGTGCGTGCGCGTGCGCGTGCGCACGCGAGGATAACGAAAAAAGAGCTTGAATCCATTGCAACAAAAGATATTGAAAAGTTTACATAAAAAATATCAGATAACGATTTTTATGGAATTTTTCGTAAAAATAGGGGGTACACGTTTTTCGACTTTTCGCAAAAATAGGGGGTACACGTTTTTCGACTTCCAAGAAAGCAAAAACACGGATTTTTGCAACTTTTTCGGCACAAATTAGAAAGGTCTAACTGCTTGAAATCGCAACTGTACGCATCTGAAAACTGGGAGCTGCCGTTCCGGGAGACTGTCCCGTTCACGGAGCGCCTCCGGCATCGCGTCCCGTGGGCCTGTTTTTTGCAAAAATAGGGGGTACACGTTTTTCGACTTTGCATCTGCGAGTTCTTTGAAACCGTTGGTATAACTGGCTTTGTGGGCTTTTTCTTCTTTCACGGAAGATACGCATTTAAGGGGAAAATAAGAGGGTATCTTTTGCAAATTTGGACGCCTCACCTGGAGCAGGTGGTAGTGAATGCGCAAATGTATTATTCTCTAACATTTGGTTCAAATGAGCACTTCTATACGTCGAAAATTGACAACAAAGACGTAATGTGGTATAATAAGAAAAAGCGATAGGAGGGCTTTTGTTTTGAAATTGATTATCGCTGAAAAGCCTGCTCTGGTATCGGCAATCGCGGACGCTCTTGACGGGCCGCGTAAGTCGCTACAGGGCAGTACCTATATGACCGTCGGGGACTACACGCTGATATCCGTATTTGGACACTTATTGGAGCTGAAGGAGCCGGAGGATTACGACGAGTGCTATAAGGACCGCAAGAACATCAGTCTTCTCCCCATTTATTTCGATGACTGGGGCCTCAAGGTTAAGGAACCGGATGCAAAGCACAAGGATTCCCCTCCAGAAGAACGCCTCAATGAAATCGGACGTCTGCTCAAGCAGTGCGAATATGTCATTCATGCCGGAGACCCGGATGAAGAGGGGCAGCTGCTCATTGACGAGGTTTTGCGTTGGTTTCACTACAAGGGTAAAGCATATCGGCTTGACACACTTGACCTAACGGAAGCGGGGATGCGCAGGGCGCTCAAGAGCCTAACGGACAACCGCCTGCACGAAAATTCCGGCTGGTCCGCTTATGCCAGAAGTGTCGCGGACGCCATTGTGGGGTTTAATCTCAGCCGCTATTTCTCCGCGCTCAACGGGGTCAATCTTCCCGTTGGCCGTGTGCAGACCGCTACGCTTGGGCTTGTATGTGCGAGAGACGAGCAGATAGAAAGCCACAAAAAGACGCTGTACTACGACGTGACGGCGGTACTGGATGTCAACGGTGTGCGAATCGACACGCAGTATGCGCCGGCGAAAGATGACGCAAATTTGACTGATGGGCGGATGCTCAGCAGGACTTACGCCCAGTCCAGGGCGGATATGCTCAAGGACGAAACGCTCAATGGCGTCACAGTAACGCGGAAGACGGTGAGCGAGGATGCCCCGCTTCCGTTCAATCTCGGTAAGCTGACATCCTTTTGCGGTTCAAAGTTTGGCTACAAACCGCAGGAGGTTATGGAAATTACCCAGTCCCTGCGTGAGAAGTACAAGGCTATTTCCTACAACCGTACCGACTGCCAATACCTCACGGAAACGCAGTATGCTGAATCCGGTCCCACAATGGATGCCGTTATCCGCAACATTGGGTTTCGCCCGAAACAGCTGGATATGACTTTGAAATCCAAGTGCTTCAACGATAAGTATACGACGGATAGTGGGGAAGCACACACGGCCATTATCCCGCAGAATATCAGCGTGGATATCCACGCAATGACGGAACCTGAACGCAAGGTTTACCTCGCCATCTGCCAGTATTACATGGCACAGTTCATGCCGCCCGCAAAGAAAGAGCGCTCGGCACTTACTGTCAAACTGAAAGATGGGGGTACGCTCAGCGCTTCTGCATCCAAAATCATCGAGATGGGATACCTGACACTCTTCAAAAAGGACGGTATCCGTAACGAGGAGAGCGCCCTGTGCGCAGTCCCTGTTGGAACCTATCAGTGCGACGTCCTCGACGCGAGCGTGGTGGAGAAAGAGACGAAGCCTCCCGTGCGATATACGCAAAACACGCTTGTTGCCGATATGTCCTGCATTGCCAAGTATGTCGAGGATAATGAAGTCAAGGCGCTCCTCAAGGAGAAGGATAAAGGCAAGCAGGGAGAGAATGGCTCTATTGGAACACCCGCAACGAGAGCGGCTATTGTTGTTGGACTTGTGAATCACGGATATCTGGAGGATGACGGCAAGCGTGTTATCTCCACGCCAAAGGCCCGCGAGTTTTATCGTATCCTGCCGGACGAAGTGAAGAAAGCGGACATGACAGCCTATTGGTGGGTCATGCAGGAGGATGTCCGAACAGGCAAGGACGACTATCACATTCTGACAAACAGCGTTCTGGAGACTGTTCGAACTATCGTACATACCAAGTACCCACTTCTATCCGAGGAACTGCGGAGTCAGCTTGCGGCCGCCTCTGGGCGTGAACAGACACTCGGCGTATGCCCACGCTGCGGAAGCGCTGTCATTGAAGGCAAACGGGGCTTCGGCTGCTCAGGCTATAAGCAAGGCTGCAAGTTCATTATCTGGAAGACACAGAAGACTTCGCTGATGAAGGATTGCGTCATTACGGCAGCCAACGTCAAGGCATGGCTGTCTGAACCGTGGGTAAATCTGCCGGATGGAAAAACGAATAGCGGAAAGAGTGTAAAGCTAAAAAAGCTGACATCCAAGGCAGGGAACCACTTTGAGAGTGAACTGTTCCTGTTGGATGACGCCAGTAGCGAGTACGGTCCCGGCTTCGTGTTCCCGGAGCAGGACGAAAAGGAGGTTCTTGGCAGATGTCCACGTTGCGGCGGTGATGTGACAGAGTTTCCGTCCGGCTTTTCATGCAGCGGGCATGAGAATGGCTGTGGTTTTGTTATCTGGAAGAAATCTAAGCTGAAAATGCTCAGCAAGACCACTTTCACGGCAAAGGATGTCCGGGCATTTCTGCTGGGACAGTCCGTGAGAAAAACCACTCTGCTGAAAAAGAACGGTACGAAGTTCACGGCTTCCCTTGTCATGCAGGACGACCCGAACAGTCCATACGGACCGAATTTTACGTTTGGGGAGGGGCTGGACAGATGACGTATAAGACACATCTGGTCGGCGGCGCAGTCGCTGCCATGCTGCTGACTTTGGCAGCATCCGAACAGGAACTTGGACTCAAGCCGTTTACAACGCCGGAGTTCTTCGGAGTGTTGACCGCCTCACTACTTGGCAGTCTTGCACCGGATATCGACCAGGGGAAAAAGAGTAAAGCCGGCGCGATGGTCAAGCCTGTTGCTTCCGTTTGCAGTAAGTGCTTCGGGCACAGAACCTTTTGCCATAGCGTCTGGTTTCTGCTTCTGCTGTACTTTATCATCCGTGGTATCTTTCCTTCAATGGCGTTTTTCGGTTTCGCGTTCTGCATCGGCGGTGCATCGCATCTGTTGCTGGACTGCTTCAACCCACGCGGCGTTCGGCTTTTCTGGCCCATTCCGCTGACTTTCCATTTCGGCAATGTTAAAACGGCGAGCGGGCGGGGGAGTATGTTGGAGAATTGGCAGGAGTATGTGTTTCGTGTGGCGCTGGCCTGTATGTTTGCGGCGCTGGTTCTGGTGGACGCCTATCGGCGTGCTGCCCCGTTTGGAGGAATTTGACTATGGATATGAACACAAAACTTGAAATTTGCAGGCTGAAATTCTGCGGAGAATCTGTCATTTCGATTTCTGAAATTACAGGCTTTACCAAGCAGTGTATCTATACATTCATTCGGAAATTTCCGCGTTCGGGACGTTCCGTACCTGTTACCCGTCCAAAGGACATAACGGAAGAGCAGGTGAAAGCCTACTGCCGCGACTACATCAGCGGTTACAGCCCGCAGGAGATTGCCGAAAGATACGGCGTCACGGAGGAAACTATTCTCCAGCTGTTCTACTACATCAGCGGACGCCGAGTTGTTTCCTCCCGCCCAAAGTATTATAACGCTCTGGCAAAGTGGATGCGTTCACACGGCTACTCGCAGCGAACATTTGCGGCGGAGTTGGGCATTCCGATAT
>ENA-ORTN01002327-ORTN01002327.1-human-gut-metagenome-genome-assembly--contig:-NODE-2327-length-15680-cov-9.866752_pt1 | contig 15680 bp, 14 predicted proteins | sample MGYA00242070_ERZ509189 | MGnify/ENA primary metagenome ERZ509189 (study PRJEB26280, sample SAMEA2338821) | human gut metagenome | biome: human gut; feature: human-associated habitat; material: faeces...
TTTTGGCATATTCATGCCAAAACACCTCGCGGGATAGTGGTATGTGAACAGTAACCTGCTGTCTCTTTCATTCTGACACAGATATTCACACCCTGTGTTCCGGAGTCAGAGGGATATTTTTATGAGGAGTATCTTTGCATGAAGCGGACTTTAATATTTTTTGAAATATTATGCATGATTTTTTTTCTGCTCTTTTCTTCTGTTTACAGACGCACACAGTTCCTTACTTCACTGGCAGGTCCCGGTATGCTTTCCCTTGTAAAACAGGCATCTGCAAAAGCTACAGCTTCTGAGAATTTTTCAACTGACACCACCGCCGGGCTTCCCGTCGAAGAACCTCCCAGAATCGCACTGACCTTTGATGACGGTCCTAATGCCCGGTATACCCCCATGCTTCTGGATGGATTAAAAAAAAGAAACATCCGGGCATCTTTCTTTCTGATAGGCGAGAACATTGAAGGAAACGAAGACATACTCCTGCAAATGCGAAAAGACGGACATCTTATCGGAAATCACACCTGGGATCATGTACAGCTTGACAAGATACCGGCGGAGAAAGCCAGACTGGAAATTGAAAAAACAAATAACAGAATCTATGAAGCTTCCGGAATTTACCCTTCTTATGTACGACCGCCTTTCGGCGCATGGATCAAGGATATGGAACTTTCTGTCACCATGCTTCCCGTATTCTGGGATGTAGACACCTTGGACTGGAAAAGCAAAAACATCAATTCTATCCTGTCTATCGCCCAGAAACAGGTTCATGACGGTTCTATCATCCTGATGCATGACGGCTATCAGACATCTGTGGATGCAGCCCTGAAAATCGCTGATCTTTTTACTGAAAAAGGCTATGTTTTTGTCACTGCAGACCAGCTCCTGCTCACATAAAAGATTTGCTTTTTCCTGCCTGATTCGTTATACTGTTATACAAAGCTTGTACAGATTTCTCTGTAGCAGGATTATCCGCAGAGTATGCTGTACATCATTATATACAAAAGGAGTAATTAAACGAATGGACAGACTATTTAACATGGACAACAAATTCTTCACCGTCATGGGACGCGTGGCTGATCTTATTATGCTTAATGTGGTCTTTCTGATCTGTTGTCTGCCAATCGTGACTATTGGTGCGTCACTGACTGCACTCCACTATGTCACACTGAAAATGGCACGTAACGAAGAATCTTATATTATCAGAAGCTTCTTCAAATCCTTTAAGCAGAACTTCAAACAGGCAACTGTCATCAATCTTATCATGCTTGCAGTTGCAGCTATCCTTTACATGGATCTGCGTATTGTAGGTAATATCAGCGGAACAATGTCTCAGGTATTGTATATCGTTTTCTTTGCATTTGGTATCCTTTATATGATGGTATTTCTGTATATTTATCCGGTGCTTGCCAAATTCTACAACTCCATCAAAAACACCTTCCGCAATGCATTCCTGATGGCTATCCGTCATCTTCCGTATACAGTCCTGATGGCAGTCATCACTCTGTTACCTGCAGGCGTGTTTTTTATTAAAAGTTTCCGCATACAGTCCATGGCCATCATGCTTCTGTGCATGTTTGGATTTGCACTGGAGGCATTTATCAACGGACATTTTCTGGTAAAGATTTTTGATAATTATATTCCGGCAGATGCAGATACCCAGGATACAGACCTTCAGAACGGAAACTCTGCTGAAACTTCATCAGCAGAAAATGATCACACAGTATGACCAAATGGGGAGAGAAACCATACCACTCTCTGGACTATATGCTGAGAGAGCGGTTTGGAGAAAAGGTTTATAAGGTCACGCTAAATGGCGGCATGTCCTGTCCCAACAGGGACGGTAAGATTGGAACCCGCGGCTGCATCTTCTGCAGCGCAGGAGGAAGCGGAGATTTCGCTGCAGATGCCGCACTTTCCATCACTGACCAGATAGAAAGACAGATCAGTATCCTTTCACAGAAACGTCCGATTCATAAATATATTGCCTATTTCCAGGCGTACACAAATACCTACGCACCTGTGGAATATCTGGAGAAAATTTTTACAGAAGCAATCTCTCATCCAAAGATAGTTGCTCTTTCCATCGGCACCAGACCAGACTGCCTCAGTCCTGAAATCGTGGCACTTTTGTCCCGGTTAAATAAACAGAAACCTGTCTGGATTGAACTTGGACTTCAGACAATCCATGAGTCCACTGCCAGGTATATCCGAAGGGGATATCCTCTCTGCGTTTTTGATGATGCCGTAAAACGCCTGCGAAAAGAAAATATCGAAGTAATCGTGCATACAATCCTCGGATTGCCCGATGAAAACACAGCAGATATTCTGGAAACTATGGAATACCTCAACCATATGGATATTCAGGGAATCAAACTGCAGTTACTTCATGTGCTTCGCGGCACTGATCTGGCAGCAGATTACGAGAAAGGACTGTTTCAGACTTACGAACGGGATGAATACATCTCTCTCCTTATAAACTGTCTGGAACATCTCAGACCGGATATGGTTATACACCGCATCACAGGCGACGGCCCCAAAGATCTGCTGATCGCACCACTGTGGGCAAGCCGTAAACGTGAGGTATTAAATATGCTGCATCACAGGATGAAAGAAGAACAAAGCTACCAGGGAAGACTGTTTTCACACTAAAAGATTCTCTGCTACTCTATGCAAAGGAGGGATAAAATGGCAACACCATTCACAGTTTACAAATTAATCGTATTATACATGCTTCAGAATACCGAAAATACCCTGACAAATTCGCAGATTTCGGAATTTATCCTGGACCGGGAATATACAAACTATTTCCATCTCCAGCAGGCAATCTCAGAACTGGTAGAAGCAGAACTGATCACCATGGACACCCGTTCCAATGTCTCCCATTACCGGATTACCGAAGATGGCATAAAGACTCTCTCCTTTTTCCAGAAAGATCTCTCTCCTGAGATCAAACAGGAAGTCAGGGAATACCTGAAATCCACCGGCTTCAAAGCCCAGGAGCGAATCGTCACTCCTGCCGATTATTACATCACCAAACAGGGAACCTATTCTGTAAGATGCCAGCTCATCGAAAAGGGCAACTCCCTCATCGACCTGAACATCGCAGCTCCTAACCTTGAGGCAGCACAGTCAATCTGCAAAAAATGGTCCACACATTACCAGGAAATATACGGTAAAATAATGGAAGAGCTCTTATAATGCTCTTCCTTTTTATTTCCTAATCTTTACAAAAAAACAGGGATACGTTATACTAAAACAAATATACGTTCTATAGCACTCCTCGTAAATAATGTATATTGATTAAGAGACTTGCTATAATTTGTCAGAAATGTTTTATGTTACTATAAACACGAAATGAAATGTGACTGTTTTATCATCATATTCTATGGAGAAAAAACTATGGATTTATTTGAATACGCCAAATCAAAAACCCTGGACCAGGAATCCCCTCTGGCATCCAGACTACGCCCCACAACTCTGGATGAAGTTGTAGGGCAGCAACACATCATCGGAAAAAACACCTTATTATACAGGGCTATCAAAGCTGACAAACTGACCTCCGTCATCTTCTACGGCCCTCCCGGAACCGGCAAGACCACCCTGGCAAAAGTAATCGCCAACACTACCAGTGCAGAATTCACCCAGATCAACGCCACTGTAGCAGGCAAAAAAGATATGGAAGCAGTTGTAAAAGAAGCCCAGCAAAACCTGGGTATGTACGGCAAAAAAACAATCCTCTTCATAGACGAGATCCACCGCTTCAACAAAGGCCAGCAGGACTATCTCCTCCCATTCGTAGAAGACGGAACCATCATCCTCATCGGTGCCACAACAGAGAATCCATACTTCGAAGTCAACGCTGCTTTAATCTCCCGTTCCATCATCTTCGAACTGAAATCCCTGGAGATCTCCGAAGTCAAAGAACTCATCCTTCGCGCAGTCAACGACAAAACAAAAGGAATGGGAAACTATAAAGCCCGGATAGATGAAGACGCCCTCGACTTCCTTGCAGACATGGCAGGCGGCGACGCCAGAAATGCCCTCAATGCCGTCGAACTGGGCATCCTCACTACCCCCCGTAGCGAAGACGGTCTCATCCACATCACCCTGGATGTGGCATCTCAGTGCATCCAGAAACGCGTCGTCCGCTACGACAAAAACGGAGACAACCACTACGACATCATCTCCGCCTTTATCAAAAGCATGCGTGGCTCAGACCCTGACGCAGCAGTCTACTACCTTGCAAAAATGCTCTACGCCGGAGAAGACGTCAAATTCATAGCCCGAAGAATCATGATCCTCGCCTCCGAAGACATCGGAAACGCCGATCCACAGGCCCTCTGCGTAGCAGTCGCCGCAGCCCAGGCAGTAGAACGCGTAGGAATGCCCGAGTCCCAGATCATCCTCTCCCAGGCAGTCACCTACATGGCCTGCGCCCCCAAAAGCAACTCCGCAGTCAACGCCATCTTCGCTGCCATGGACTCCGTCAAACGCACAAAAACCACAGTCCCGCCACACCTCCAGGACGCCCACTACGGCGGCCACGAAAAACTGGGCCACGGCATCGGCTACAAATACGCCCACGACTACCCAAACCACTACGTGGACCAGCAATATCTCCCATCTGAAATCCAGGGAGAACACTTCTACGAACTAAGCGACATGGGTTATGAAGAAACACTCAAAGAATACCAGAACAAAATCAAATCCGTTTCAATGAATTAACAATTTAATCCGTTTCAATTAAAATTCATGCTAATAAAACTCGCCACACTTAGTCTCATTTCAGCAATACTAAGCGTGGCGGAACTTTTTTATTCCAATCCCCGATGTTTATTTCTACTATTCATCTCAGCATAGCTTGGGAATCAAATCTTTCATTTAATCATTTTTCTTTATGATTTCTAAATTTTTAAACATATTTGCTATATTCTTCTTCCAATTTTTTGTATGGTCAATTTTTCCAATAATTCTTTTTTCATCGTTCAATTCTTTTTTGGTCTTTTGACTCATTTCCTCCCAATTATTTTTTTGAATAATATATGTTGCATTTCCATAAAAAGCAGATTCAAACACACAATAATTTTCAAATAAATATGCATAATATCCTTTAAATCCATTAATTCCTTCTACACTGGTTACGAAATTATACATCTCAATATAATTTAATCTCGCAATATTATATGTGTCTGTCCTTTGATTTATTGATTCTACCTGTTTTTCAACATGCTTACTCGGCATTTCTCCTGGTGGAAGTATTTCCCAGTTACATCTTCTCCTCTTGGACGTTTTTTCAACTTGAATCACATCATCATAAATATAACATATCCCATATATTTCAAGCATTAAATTAATTGCTTCTTTCAAATACTTCTTTCTTATTTCATCTGTCATATTTATAATAACGAACTGTTGCTTACTCTCATCTTCATACAGCTGTAGTTCTATTCCATATGCTGCAACTTCAACTTTAGGATAGCATTTCTTATATACATCAACCGCAACCTTTGAAGCATTGGTATTGCCAAATGGATAAATCCAATTTGTTGAAACATAACGGCGTTCTTTAGGTTTTGTTTTATCTGCGTATGTACATCCATAAGCATTTTTTCTACTATAAATTCCAAATCTTCCCGAGGGTAACACTGTATCACCTACTTCTGCTAACCCCACTTTTTTTGCCTCATTTTCTATTACTACAACGCCTAATTGTATTTTATTTATATCATACGTTTTTGGTATAGATAATTTATTGATTCTTTTACCTAAAATGCAGTACTGTGCCATATCGCTTTCTCCTTTGAAATAATAATAGAGCCCTTTTAAGACATGCTCAGGTCTGTAATTATGGACTATTTAAGTTAATGGTACTTTGCTTTGTGATTAGCTAAAGTTTTTCCAGCATTGCTTTTTATATTTTTACCAGTTGACTTACTAGCCAATTTTCTAGCTGCACTACCAACTTTTCCGCCATGATGTACTGCCATATCCTAATACCTCCTTTGCAAAATCTCCTTGCAGAAAAAGGTGTTCTTTGTTATTATTAATTTGCGAAAAAAATAAGCCCAAAGACCTTCTTTGGCAAGGGAATCAGTCAGAGTTAACCTCTGGCTTTTTCTATGTAAAGAGCTAGGCTCTTACATACCAATCAACATTTAATTTTTGTCTACCCCAAGAGCCTTATATAAGGGATTTAACTGGTCTTTTACCGCATCTGCAATCTTTTCGATGTCCAAACGCCCTATCATACCATTACTCTTAATTCCCTTATAATAAACTTTATTGGCCTGTTTATATAAACGTTGAAGCTTATCATATCCATTCTTACCAGATACTTTAGTATTTTTTCCTAGCCTTAGAAATCCCAAAATACCTTCAATGTCATATAGAAACCAATCTTCAATGGACCGCTTCGCCTGTATGTGTATAATATTGCCAGCTCCATTCGCTTTAAGCTCTTTTTTGATTTCACCCCACTTTATCGGTGGCTTAGAAGCAAAATCAAATACATCAGTATCACTACATAGAACAATTGTAAATTCACAATCATCATCAAATTTAGTTTTAATTTCTTTTGTAAATTTTCTGAGCGCAATACTTTTAAAACCTCCAACGCCTCCTACATTTCTATATTCAATATTCGTATCAAATCTTCCCGCAGGATGCAATTTTCTGGCATTAGCAACTACCTGTTTGTAAAATTCAACCTCTGTATCACCCTCTACAAAAAGTACAAGGCATTTACTCATCGGTATCACACTCCAAATAATCACTTATATTGCTCTCTGAATCTGCAAGCATTGAAAACAGATAGTCTCCTATACTCATATCAAAACCAGCAGCATCATTTTCCAACTGTTTCTGTCCGGACTTCTTAAATGAAAAAAATTCAGCAACTCCAGCTTTCCTATTCACGCCAACATGAATCCAAGAAGGATTTAAGTAGCTAATAATATACGGCGAATGGCTTGTTATGATGACTTTACAATCATCTAACAGTTGACTAATAATCTGGATGTATGCTTGAAACAAACCTGGATGTACAGAATTTTCTGGTTCCTCAATTGCTATCAGTGAAATATTGCTAACGCTAGATACAATTATCTTGGTTAAAATCATAAAAACTCTCTTTGCTCCATCCGACATTATTGAAAAGTTTACTGGATTCGCCAAATTCTTTTCCTTAACAAATAATACATGATAATTGTTTGAAAAAACAAACGGAAGATTTTCTGTAAGTTCCTCATTATTTGTTAAGCCATTAATTTTGAATTGCTTAACAATAACATCCTCAATGTCAGGAAATAACTGGAAATAAACATCCTTTAATAATTCAAATTTATCCGGATTCTGCTCTTTCAAGTTATAAATAATTCGTGGCAGATTATCCGCATTTATCATCTCATTCTCAAAACCTTTTCGAATAATAGGATCTGGCTGATAAAAACTCTTTGCATCCAGATTGTTTTCCATATATATCTTCATTCCATTAAGCTTCGTAATAATCTGAGCATAATATAGCTCGTCAAAAGCTTTTAATTTATTAGCAATCAATTCAGTTTCTTCAACTTTAATCTTAGATGAGCATCTCCCAGTCTCTGAACTTTTATACAGCGCTGTATCAACAGTTCTATTAATTAACTGTGTAAACTTTTGTCCTTTTTTATTCAATTTAACTTTCAAAAACTCTGATACTATTCTAGGTTCTTTATCCTCATTATCTTTCCACTCAAACTCGTACCCATACTGAATAATGTATTCCTCACCACTAATGTCCGTAGATACTTCCATCTCATATTTGTAATTTCTCCCAATCATATTACAATTTATAGGAATAAGATTGGAATTAGACATCATATCCTTTTTATCCTCTATAGAAGCCTTAATAAAATCCAATCCAAAATCAATACCTGAAAGTACATTTGATTTTCCAAAATTATTTAGAGCAACAAGTGCTGTAATATTATCAAACGATATTCTTACATTTGATAAATTCTTAAATCCATCAATTAAAACAGCTTGTATTTTCATATCAACATAACCTTCCTTCACCATCTCACACATATAATATCACCTTTTTTATTTTTGTGCAATATTTATTTTCTTTTTATTTTAAATGATACAGTATATTCATTGTTTTTAACATATATACGTAATATTTTATTTCATTTTATTGTTATTCTCTATTGAATCAATCTCATTTAGATACAATATTATTATTTCCGTCAGTCATCATTTTTTATAAAAAAAGAGCGTATGACTCATTATGAGACATATGCTCCCTGTCTTAGAACTAACTTTTACTAACAGACTCTCGTCTTCTATTTTCTTGCAGCCTACCACTTTTATTGGCTCCCTTTTGGCTCCTTTTTAGATCCTTTTCAATTATTTTCTAATTTGTCCCTTTCAAAATATCTTATACACAATTGATCTTGACATAACTATAAATTTAGGTATTATCCCTGTTTCATTTCAATATCAGATACATCCGAATAAAAATTATTTGTATAATTATTAATTATTTTTATTTCTTGTGCTTTCTTTTTTTCTTTATCTGTAAAAGTCATTCCTTCACCAATAATTTCATTTTCCTCAAGAAACAACGCCCACTCTAATATTTTATTCCTTACTGTACTAAGTATTCGATATATCTCACTTCTAGATGTTTCGAAAACAAACCGTGTTTCAAATCCATCTGTTGATTGATTTAATAACGCATTCATTTTAGTATTAAGTGTAAATTGTATACTATTTTCATGTGATGTATAAATTTCCCGCAGCGCTGAAACTGATTGATTCAACGGAATTCTTGATGCAACTTCTCCCAGTTTAGGAGATAATATAACCGGAATCCAACCGCGGTATGGATTCCAGGCCTTATATTCTCCATTAATCATTCTGTAATCCGGTGCATTCCCTTTATACCCGTTTTGCTCATTATTAATCCACTCTTCAAATTCTTCCAATTTAAGTTTTCTAGCTACCAAATACGCTTTGCGCAACAATGATTCGACACTTGCTTGCTCATTCAGAGCTTCTTTCTCTAATTCAATTACAATCCCTTTCAACTACACACCTCCCTAAAACAGAGGAATTTGCGCTGCAATACCAGAAGCTATTAAACTACCACTTACACCTATTGCAAGATTTTTAAGTTCAGCTAACAATATTTTTACCTTGCTAGGATTTTCACGCTTTTCAATCAATTCCTCTAATTCTACTATTTTTCCCCTTAAATCTGATGCTTTATCTCCAAATTCATCATCAAGTAAGCTGTCATACTTTTTAATATTTTCAAGAATATCACTAATTGCTCCATAGTCAAAGTCCTGTGTTATAGACTGCGTTTGTGATGAGTTAACAGTTCCTTGCTGAATCTGACCTCCCGTAACATCACCATAAAAATGATTCGTATTATAATTTTGTTTTTCTTGCAAAATAGCACTCTCCTTCCTTTCAAAATAAGTTAACAAACCAGGCAATATTGTAATCTCCCAACATCCAGAAATACAGTATCCATAATTTGATATAAGACCATATTGTTTCAATTTTTCAAATTCTAAAGCTAAATCATTTTCTAAATATACTGGAATTTCAATATCATTATTGGTTACTCTATAATCATTTCTACAATATCCTTTGCATATCAATGATACTAATTCCTCTGCAGAATTATCTAAAATTCTTATATCACCTACTGTTGGCTGGCCACCAACAATAGAAGAAGCTCCTTCTGGCATTTATTTTTGCTTGTCTTTCTGAATCTTGCCTTTGCTTATTAGCTAATTTCTTCTCTGCATAAATTTTCTTTTTAAATTGACGTTCTATTTCTTTTTGATGTTTTTCCAATGCTTTTTCTAATGAACTTTTTGCCATTTACACACCCCTTCACATCTGACTTACTATTTTTTTAATTGTGCCTGTAACTCCTGAAAGCTCTCCAAGGCACTCTGCAGATTCTCAATAATATCTACTGCAAGTTCATCCGGATCTGGTAAATTATCCAAATCAGCCAACGATTTATCCTTAATCCAGAATAAATCGAGGCTGGTCTTATCACGTTCCAAAATATCTTTCACGTCAAATCTGCGCCAACGTCCATCCGGATTATCCTCTGACCATGTTTCAGTACGTTCATAGCGATTTTCAGGATTATAGCATTTTACAAAATCTGCAAGATCTGCATCTGTCATCGGATGTTGTTTTAATGTAAAATGAATATTTGTACGGAAATCATATATCCATACTTCCTTAGTATGCATTTCGGCACTGGCAGGACGTTTATCAAAGAAAATGACATTTGCCTTTACTCCTGGTTTATAGAAAATACCTGTTGGCAGACGTAGAATTGTATGCATATCTGTTGTTTCAAGTAATTTCTTACGTATGATCTCACCTGCGCCGCCCTCAAACAGTACATTGTCCGGTACCACAACTGCTGCTTTACCAGTTGCCTTCAGAATAGTATTAATATGCTGTACAAAATTCAACTGTTTATTGGAACTGGTTGTCCAAAAATCCTGTCTATTATAAACAAGATCTTCTTCCTCCTGTTCGCCTTCCTCATTCGTAAAAGTGATAGCTGACTTCTTACCGAAAGGTGGATTTGTCAACACATAGTCCACGCGATAACCAGGATCCATCAACAATGCATCTCCCAATGCAATCGGCACATTTCCATAAATGTCACCAATATTATGTAGATATAGATTCATTAAGGCTGTTTTATAAGTAGCTGGAACAATCTCATTCCCATAAAAGGTTTCGTTTTTCAGAAATTCTTTCTGTTCTCTGTCCAGAGCATAATTTTTCGGGTTCGCAATAAATGTCTGTGCAGCTAGGAAAAATCCTCCGGATCCACAACAAGGATCTGCTATAGTTTTCATCGGCTCCGGATGCAGACATTCAACCATAGCATGTATTAGCGGACGAGGAGTAAAATACTGCCCAGCACCACTTTTAATATCTTCAGCATTTTTTTGTAACAATCCCTCATAGATTTCGCCCTTGACATCCGAGGACATTGCCACCCATCTCTCGTTATCAATCATCTGTACAACACGATATAAAATAGCCGCACTGCTGATTTTATTGGTTGCACCTTTGAAAATTTTACCAAGGATACCACCCTGTTCACCCAGCTTTTCTAAAGTTGCTTTATACTGTTCCTCCAGTTCAGTTCCCTTGAGCGTATGCATATCTGCCCAGGTAAATCCTTCCGGAATCCCGGTTTCTCTTTTATATGGTGGTCTGGAATATTCATCAGACATTTTTAAAAATATCAAATAGGTTAGCTGTTCCAGATAATCGCCATAAGAAACACCATCATCGCGAAGGGGATTGCACATTCCCCATACTTTTGAAACGATAGCAGAACTCTGTTCACTCATTCGCTGAATCCTCCTTTAAATGCTTTTTTCAAAATACTCTGTCGCATGACATTTGCTTCTGCCAGGGCATTGTCAACCATCCGCTCAATACTATCACATACAGAAAATTTTTCCTCAATTAATGCAACAATACAATTCTGCTGTTCAATATTAGGGAACGGAATATCAAATTGTTTTATATCACCAACATTTATATGAGGAGAACCCGTACCACCTTTAGTTGTAATTACGTGATTCGTCACCATTGGTGAATTGAGATAATACATTAAAAATTTATTATTTAATTTACTAGATGCTCGCAAAAGCATCATTCTCTGACCAAGGCAGGGCTCAATTCCATCTGGCATAATGCAAGCAATTCCGAGTATCGACCCTTCGCGACTATACAAAACATCTCCTGCTTTCGGAACAAGACGTTTGTTGCGACTATTAAACGTATCTTGCGAAACGTAGTTAGGCTCAGTCAAATCTAAAAATCCGCGTCTAAAATTTGTCGTTCTTAAGCATAAGTATCCACTCTCAACCCATTTAGGCGTTGAATGCGGGCAATCAACGATATCACTACAAACATCGCTAATTTTTGCTATTGGACACTCATAAACTGACATTGCCTCTTTTAGCACCGCCTGTCTATACGTCTCCAACTGTTGTTTGATAGTTTGCAACGTTTCCACTCCTTTATCCAGTTCTGAAAAGAGTTCTTCTATTCGGGAAACAATGCGCTGTTGTTCATTAATCGTTGGGATTGGCATTTCAATTTTTAGCAAATCTGATTTTGAAACGCTTGGTCTACCAGTAGATTTATCAAGCTTTTTAAAGTTATATGAAAGGCAAAAAAAATACAGAAACTTCGGTACTAAATCTTTGCCAGCAACTACACCAAAAGCTGTATCAATATTCCAAAATGGTTCCGTAACATATATAGGACGATCGATAGTTCCCTTTCTTCCGACAATAACCGTATTCGCAGGGCATAGATATTCATTTGCATGTCCGATAATTCCCCCGCTTCCGTAAATGAGATATTTTCCATTAATTGTTTCAACACTTTTTTGACTTTTACCGCTTACAATTGTCAAAATTTCTTTCCATGCTTTTTTCTTATACATTTATGCCACCAATTCTTCATTCATTTCTTGTAATATTTTTTCATATTCATCACCAAAAGCATCATAAAATCCCAATAATCCACCCTTCCGATCAAACGGTGTCAACTCCAAATCTTCCGGCAAAATACTGAGTGAAGCTACAATATGGTCTTTAATTAAACGCAACCAATCCATCTGTTCTTCTGTAAACTGAATATGCCCGGCATTCTTCTTAAACGTCCATTGCATAAAATTGTAATTCACTTTATCCGCAAATGACGTCAAAGTGTCTGCATATCCCATCTCAAATCGAATAATTGAAATTAAATCTGTAATCTGAGTCATTGCGCTTCTTTTTACCTTATCCGGCTGCTTTATAGCATAACAATCCCACAAACGCTCAACGGTAATTCCTTCTGATTTCAGTTTTTCATATAACTCCTTCAGTTTCTCAATGACCATTGGGCGTTCCTTATATGCCGCATCATAGATAATCCGCAGAGCAACAATCTCATCTTTATTTTCCTCAATAAATGTATGAAAACTGGAAATTACCTTATTTACATTCTTTTCCTGCTGTACATCAAATCCAGCAAAAATAACCGAATCCAAATTAACGCTGTCAATAATTTGATCATGATTTCGACGAACATTTTCAATATAATCGCGTATATCCGGATTGTGAAATGGTGCTACAGCCGCCTGCACCAGCTCTCTTTGCGCAACCTTTATCTGTTCTTCTGTTGGTTCAGATACACCTGTATTCTTCTGAGCCTGCTCAAAAATAATATCTGCATCAAATGCATTCAATAAACGTTCAGCCACGCACCCTGCTGTTGCTCCAACTTTTTCTTTAAACTGTTCTCGCTCAGCCTGTGTCATTTGACTATTCAGGCGAATCACACGATTTGCAAGAGAAGTCAAAGTATCTTTATCTTTCGCTCCCAATGCCACATTCATCATAAGTTCTTTCATACTAACTGTAGGTTTACGCTCCAAAGGTCTGGTGTCCGATTTTCTTGACTTCGTAACCCCTACTGCATCCACAATAACAAAATGATCTTTATTTTCCGTAGCAGACGGGGTAACTTTCTGCAAATCTTCTTTACTAAGTACTCGAGTTCCTCTGCCTTTCATCTGTTCGAAATAATTCTTACTTTTTACATCTCTCATAAAAATCAGACATTCAATTGGCTTAACATCCGTTCCAGTTGCTATCATATCCACAGTGACCGCAATACGTGGATTATAATCATTTCTAAAAGAACTAAGTACAGATTCCGGATTATCTACAGCATAAGTTATTTTGCGACAAAAATCATTTCCTTCGCCAAACTCCTCACGTACAATCTGCACTATATCATCTGCATGGCTATCTGTTTTCGCAAAAATCAATGTTTTTGGCACTTCTTTTCTACGCGGAAATAACGTTGTAAACAGATTTTCTTTAAAAGATCGAATTACTGTACGTATCTGACTTGGATTAACTATTTTCTTATCCAACTGTGACGGAACATAATCCACATCTTCATCCATCTGTCTCCACCGCTTAGCTCTGGATAAACGATCACGATATTCAATCATCTGTTTCATCAGATGTGCACCATTTTTTCCAACCTCCGTTTCTATCAGAAAAATATCTTCACCTACGTTCACACCATCTATAATTGCCTGTTCACGCGTATATTCACTGACTATATTTTCATTAAAGAAAGCAAAAGTCCGGTTATCAGGTGTTGCAGTTAATCCAATAATAAAAGCATCAAAATAAGTCAGCACCTGACTCCAGACATTATAGATAGAACGATGACATTCATCCACAATGATACAATCAAAAAACTCTGGTGGATATTTCTCATTATAAGCTACTTCTTTCGGAGCTTTGCTTTCAGCAGTTACATATTCAACAAACGGAGCTTCTTCTGCTGATTCATCCAATTCCTCTTCTTTAAGAATAGAGTACATTCTCTGTATCGTAGAAATACAAATCTGAACATCATTTGGCATATACGAAGATTTTAATCTACGTACACCATATATCTGCGAAAAAGACCTCGGGTCATCATTTGGTGTATACGCAAGAAATTCCCGCTCTGCCTGTTCCCCTAATCCTTTGGTATCTACCAAAAACAAAATACGTTTCATTTTTCCATATTTAAGCAATCGGTAAGCCGATGTAATTGCTGTAAATGTCTTTCCCGCTCCTGTTGCCATCTGCACTAGTGCCCTTGGACGATTATCCGCAAATGATTGATCCAGATTATTAATCGCATTAATTTGACATTTTCTGAATCCCTTTACATCTAAAAGTGGAAACTGCTTCATATTATTTCGAATCGTATCTGGCTGCTGAATCAAATCAAATAATGTCTCAGGCCGATGAAAAGAAAACACTGTCCTGGAACGATATTTAATATCCTTATAATCAGTAAAACGAATCAGTTTATCTGTTGCTTCATACGCAAACCGAATAGTATAATCATTCTTAACCCATTTGAACGTACTATTTGCATAACGCCCTGACTGCACCTCAACATCAGTAATTGACTGTCCTGCTTGGGATTGCTTCGCCTCAACTACTCCCACTGGCTTTCCATCCACAAATAAAGCATAGTCAACCTCACCTGTACTGGTAGGAAATTCACGAACCGCTACACCAAGAGAAGCTGTAAGATTCAATCTTTTCAAATCCTGTATCACCCATCCAGACTGACAAAGCTTATCATCAATCACACAACGTGCTTTTTCTTCCGGTGTCATATCCTTCTTCATCTCCCTTATACATATTCATCATCTATGTAGTACCTTACTCTCTATTAAAAATAAGTATATCATCACCCCACATACTTCGCAAGAACATACGATTTTTTATAATACTCTTTTTCTTTTCCCCCTCTATTATCCCGCCCAAGAATCAACCACTTACAACTCCCTCGCAGGGCATTTTGCCTCCGGCAAAATCCCCAGACATACATCTTTTTCCACGTCCAATAACCAGCGCAAACAAATAGTTTCTTTCGTGTGCATTTGCAGGATACTTAGATATTCTTAGGTATCAAAAATCCGCGTTATGAGAAGAAAAGTCCTTTGTCTGAGCGCCAGCGAGTAATCCAGACTTTTCTTCTCATGTTTTTAGCGGATTTTTGATGCCTTAGAATATCTTAGTATCCGAAACCGCACACGAAAGAAACTATTTGTCTGCGCG
>ENA-ORTN01002334-ORTN01002334.1-human-gut-metagenome-genome-assembly--contig:-NODE-2334-length-15654-cov-2.506635_pt1 | contig 15654 bp, 17 predicted proteins | sample MGYA00242070_ERZ509189 | MGnify/ENA primary metagenome ERZ509189 (study PRJEB26280, sample SAMEA2338821) | human gut metagenome | biome: human gut; feature: human-associated habitat; material: faeces...
TTCTGCAAAAATTAAAGGCCGATACCGAAGCCGCCATCACCCGCACAAACGCTGTGCTCTGCACACCGCCAAGCGCTGCAATTTTCGCCGAAAACGCCGGACATGCCCCGCTTTTCCTCGGCACGCTGCGCCTTGCGCTCCCCTCCGGCAAAATGTTTACAGCGCCGCTTACCTGTACAAAGCTCGACCGCAGCGTGCTGTTTTTAACGGATAACACGCGCTCTTTTGCAGTTTGGCACTCGATCTGCTTAAAAGCGATCCTGCCGCCGTCGTACACCTTGCAGATCCCGCCTACTGCGGCAATGTGTACAAGGACGTTTTCGCTGCGTTTACGCCGAGCGGCCGCGCGGAAATTTGGTGCAGTGCACAGGATTTTACCCGTGGCATAGAAGCCTTGTGTCGCGCCGCCGCAGAAAATACGCCGAACTCGATGCACTACGTCTTCATCGAAAACATGGAGCAGAATATCCCGGAGCAGACGCTGGAAGACCTTATCCGGCTCATGCGCGCCAACACCTGCGTGCGCGTGCTCGTTTCCGTGCGCAAGGCGATCTCCCTGCCGCACGGTTTTCAACAGAAATTCCCCGCGCTCGTGCAAAACGCCGCGTGCTGCACCGCAAAAAACAACGGAATTTACATTTCCGAAGACGTTTTTACCGTCCCGCCGGAAGATCTCCCTGCCCGCCGCGCAGCAGCGCTTTCCGCCGTCACCGCGCAGGTTAAAAAAGCCGCCGTGCTGCCCCTCAACGCCCGTCTGCCGCATGCCGAAGGCTGGCAGAAAAAGAGCAGCGAAGCGGGCATTTTCCTTCCCATCGGCCAAAGCGATGTCACTCGTCAGCCCGTCACGCTTGCGTTTACGGAAGAAAAGCCGTATGTGCTCGTCATCGGCGATGTAAACTCCGGCAAAAGCGCGCTTCTGCACACCGTCGCCTTGCAGATTTTCGCAAACTACACGCCGGGCGAAGTGAAGCTCGCCATTGCCGATTTCAAAGAGGGCGCGGAGTTCGCGCTTTACGGCGCATCGCGCCTGCCCGCAGTCGAAGCCGTCGTTGAAAACGATGACCCCGATTGCGCCGCATCCTTTCTTCGGTACTACGTTTCGGAGCTGCACCGCCGCCAAAGCTGCTTTACGGCGCTTTCCGCCGAGACCGGCCGCCTCATCCGCAAGTACGAGACCTACCGCGCCGTGCAGCGCGAAACGGGTGCGGTGTCCGAAATTCTGCCGCGCATTTTGCTTATGATCGACGAATACCAGTCGCTTTTTGAGGGCAACACAGAGACTGCCGCACTTTTAAGCGAGCTTGTCCGCAAAGGGCGCACCTACGGCGTGCACCTCATCATGGCGAGCCAGCGCGGCGTAAGCGAAAGCGCGCGCAACACGTTCACGGCCGAGCTGAAGGACCATTTTTCCACACGCCTCGTTTTTCGCTGCCCGCCTGCCGCCGCCCGCCGCCTTTTCAGCGACCGCGCGGTCGATACCGGGCGCGAAAACACCGGCATTGCGGCTGCCGTGCTGCTGAAAACCGGCCACGCGCTTTTAAACGACGAAGCGGGCCAAACCGAGCGCGCCACCGTCTCCGTGCAATGCTTTTACGCCGGGGATGACCTCATCGGGCGTATGTGCAGCCTGCTGCCACGCGTAAACGGCACGGGCGAAACCGCGTGGCTGCGGTATAACGCCGCCTCCCGTGCTGCACCGAGCGCACTCCCGCACGGCGAAGTCACCTTCGGCGACTCCGTATGCCTGCATAAGGACCGCGCCGCTTCCGATGCGGATAGCTTAAAAGACGACGGCCTTGTCTCGTTTACACCGAACGGCACGCACATTCTGTGCACGGGCAGCGACCTGCGCGTGCCGGCCTCTGTGCTGTGCAGTGCCGCGCGGTTTGCGGAACAGGAAGGGCTTTCGCTGCATATTTTCTGCGCAGAAAGTCACCCCTTGCTGCGGTTTTGCCCGGAAACCGCCACGGTTTATACCACACTTGCCGCACAGAGAGAAGCGCTTTCCCGTCAGCTTCGGGAAGGTCAAAATCGCGCCGTCAACGTGTTTTTGGAGATGAGCGCGGAAAAAGAATTCACCCAGCCGCTCGGCACACTGCGCCCCTCCGCGGACGCGGCGCTTCTCAAAAACGCCGTCGCACACAGCCGCCTTTCCGTCGTGTTTGAGCGCCGGTGCAAAATCGTGCGCAGCGAGCTGCCCCAGCTTTTGGCGCTTGCGCCCATCCACATTACCGCCGTCGGCGACAGCGAAAATCTGCGTGCCGCCCTGCCCGATACCGCCCGCATTACAGCAACAGCCTTTGACGTCCCGCAAAAGGACAGCATCCACGCGTATTACTGTAATCGGGATACGGAAAGATGGGGTAAGATCGTGCTGTTTCAGCCCTTTTCCCCTTGTCAAGGACATCTTTTCAAATCTCCTTGAGGTGTCGCAAAAAACAGACACCTGCCCTTTAAAACCTCGTTTTCCGAAAAAATCTTTGAATGTTCGATTGACAAATTGCGAACGTTTGTTTATAATACGAGATAGCAAAGAAACAAACGTTCGCGAAGCGCTGATATGCCGCACAGAACCGTCTGTACCATGCATCAACGCACAAACGAAACTCGGATGGGGGTATTTTTATGATTCTGTTTCTCTTTAGTATTGCCGTTTCCTGCCTGTTAATCGCGCTTGCACAGGGTGCGGTTTTCTTGATCTCTCTTGTAACGAAATCTGCGCACCGCGCGAAAAGCACCTCCGTGCGCCGCAGCGTGCAGAATTTTACGGGGCTGCCGAACCGCGAAGAAGTGAAGAACATATATTCCCTTTCAGACCAGTTTGCAGACCGCCTGCGAGAGGTCGTGCAGTCTTGACCGATACAGAATTGAACGCCGTGAAGGCGTTTTTATCCGCCTACCGCTACACGGAGCTCGACCTCCGTGTACGCAGGGCAGAGCTCACCCGGCTGACAGCGCGCAAAGAAGCGCTGATTTTGGAAGGAAATACCGACCTTCTTTTTCACTTAGAGCACGCGATATGCGCAGCAAAAGACGCCATACGCGTGCTTTGCACAAGGCAGGCAGAAATTGAAGCCGCCATAGACACGGTGGAAAGTGCCGCTTTGCGTGAGATTTTGACACAGCACTACATCTGTGCGCTCGACCTCAAGGAGATTGCAGAGCGCATGCACTACTCGGACCGCCACATGCGGCGGCTGCACCGAAAGGCAATTGAAAGCGTTTCGCTTTCCGCCGTTTCGCCCTTTAAAAAGCGGGGATCCTCCCCGCGCACACTTCCCCTTGTCAAAAGAATTTGAGACTGCCGCGGCAAAGTCGTGGGGTCTCTTTTCTTTTCCTGAATTTCGGCATCTGCTCCGCACGGCAGACGCCGCCCGTTTTGCCGTGCCGCACCGCGGTGAAAACGGAGACTTTGAAAAGGAGTTTATTTGGAATTTATGAAACCGACTATGTTAAAAACCGCTTTTACCGTGGTGTTGGCAGGGCTTTCCTCGTACTTTGGCATGCTGACACAGCCGCTTTTGGTGTTGTTTTTTGCCATGGTGCTCGATTACCTCACCGGCATGACAAAAGCCTATATTTTCTCACAGCTCAGCTCGCGCATCGGTGTGAAGGGTATTCTCAAAAAGCTTTGCTATATGGCCATGGTCGCCGTAGGCGCGGCGGTAGATTACCTGCTGCACGGCGCACTGAAGCAGGCAGGCATCGACCTGCACATCGAGCTTTTCTGCGGCCTGCTCGTCACCGTTTGGCTCATCATCAACGAGCTCATCTCGGTGCTGGAAAACTTAGCCGCCATCGGTGTGCCGGGCTTTCCTCGCCTCAATCGATTACTTTCTCGCCTGAAAAGCACCGTGAACGAAAAGGAAGACGAACATGACACATGAAATGAGATTGAAAAACTGCAATGCCTATAATGCCGAGGCCCCTTTGAGCCTTGACACAAAGGGCAGCAAGGTCAAAATCCGGGGCGTAAAAGCGTAAGGAGGAGCTATGGTACCGATCAAAGAAAATCTTGTGCCAAAGGACAAATATACCATTAAATGCCCGTACACCCGCACACCGACGCGCGTTGTTATCCACAACACGGCAAACGATGCGCCCGCCGCAAATGAGATCTCCTACATGCGGTATAACGACCTTGAGATCTCGTTTCACTACGCGGTGGACGATGTAAACATTGTGCAGGGCATCCCGGAAAACCGCAACGCGTGGGCAAGCGGCGACGGGCACGGCAAGGGCAACATGGAGGGCATCCATATTGAAATTTGTTATTCCAAATCGGGCGGTAAAAAGTTCGATAAGGCCGAGCAGAATGCGGCCGAGTTCACCGCGAGTTTGCTCAAAAAGTACGGCTGGGGCATCGATAAGGTGACAAAGCACCGGGACTATGACGGCAAGTACTGCCCGCACAGGACGCTCGACCGCGGCTGGCAGCGCTTTTTGAGCATGGTGAAACGCTATATGGAGCCGGCAAAAGCGCCCGTCGCGAGCAAGTTTACCCCCTATCTCATCCGCAAAAATTGCCGCGATGCGCTCAACATCCGCAAGGGTCCGAGCACGAACTACGGCATTTTAGGGCAGATCAAAGATACGCTGCGCTACACAATCGTTGAAGAGCGCAGCGGCCCCGGCTCCCATAACGGCTGGGGCAGACTAAAAGCCGGCGGCTGGATCGCACTCGACTGGGTGAAGAAGGCTTAAACTTATTGCAGCGCACAAATTATACATTCCAAATGTGACGTTATGCGCTGCAATGGCAGATTTACTCGAACGAAAGTGGGCACTCTTTTCCCCTCTGCCGCTTATACTGGGATTAGGTAAAAGGAGGGACTTTATGGACAGAGACGTCAAGCAGAACATAGCGGAGAACGCGCCGATTGAAAATCCGCCGGAGGGCGGCGCGGGGCGCGATCCTTTGCAGGATCTCTCACCCGAGGCGTGCACGTTTGAGGTGTTTCAACAGCTAAATTCTAAAACAGGCACGCTGCGCGTGCAGGCGTATGCGGGACAGTGGACATTCCCCGTCCCCGGCGCTTCGGTACTTGTGACGCACGACTTTGCAGACGGCACGCGGCGGTTTTCTGCCGGGGTGACGGACGAGAGCGGTGTTTTCGGCGACATTTTGCTGCCCGCGCCGAATAACGCGTTGGCGCAGTCGCCGACGGGCGAGATGCCGTATGCGCTTTACGATATACGCGTGAGCCATCCGAGATGCCGCACGGAAATTTACCGCGCGGTGCCTGTTTTCCCCGGTGTGACGTCGATACAGCCGGTGCAGTTTTTGGCGGTCGGTGAGGGGTGATGCTATGCCGAACAATATAGACACGCCCGTTGTGCCGGAATACATCACGGTGCACCTTGGGCTGCCGGACCAACCGGCCGAGAATGTGCGCGTACCGTTTGTGGCGTACATTAAAAACGTTGCTTCGAGCGAGATCTACCCGAACTGGCCGGAAAGCGCGATACATGCGAATATTCTGGCGCAGATTTCTTACGCAATGAACCGCATTTACACGGAGTATTACCGTAGCCGCGGGTATGACTTTGACATCACCTCGACAACGCAGTACGATCAGAAGTTTATTTTGAACCGCGATATTTTTGAAAACATCTCGCAGATCGTCGATCATATTTTCAACGATTACGTCGTAAAGCAAGGCACGGTGCAACCGTATTTTACGCAGTACTGCAACGGCACGACCTCGACATGCCCGGGGCTTTCGCAGTGGGGCACGGTGGGATTAGCGCGGCAGGGGCTTGTGCCGTATGAGATTTTACAGCGTTTCTACGGCGATGACATCAACATTGTGTTCAACGCACCTGTTGGGAACAACGAGGAATCATACCCCGGTGTGGCGTTAAGACTCGGGAGCATCGTCGAAAGTGTGCGCGTGCTGCAAAGGGAGCTGAACCGCATCGGCGACAATTACCCGGCGATTCCGCGCATTCCGCAGATCAGCGTTTATTACGACCTGCCGACCGAAAATGCGGTGCGAGCGTTCCAGAAAATTTTCAATTTAACGCCCGACGGCGTGGTTGGTAAGGCGACATGGTACAAAATCAAGCTCATATACAGCGGCATCAAGCAATTAAACGAGCTGATGAGCGAGGGCATCACGCCCGAGGATGCCGAGCGATTCTACCCGCCGGAGCTGAAAGAGGGCGACAGCGGCACGGCGGTGGAACAGATGCAGGACTTACTGACGATCATTGCGTATTTTGACAATTCCATTCCCCTGCCCGCGATGAACGGCGTATTTGACGCACGGACGAAAAATTCGCTCATGGCCTTCCAGACGCAGTACGGACTGGAGCCGACGGGCGTACTCAACCGGCAAAGCGCGAATATGCTGCTTTCCGTTTACCGCGACACGCGGGCGATGGCGACGGAAAACGGGAAATCCGTAAGTCGTCTTATCTACCCCGGGCGGGCAATCCTCAGGGGACGCACAGGCGCGGATGTGGAAGATTTGCAATCGCTCATCAACCGCGCAGCGGCACAAAACGCATTTATCCCGCAGGTCGCGGAAGACGGGATCTTCGGCGAGGCAACGGAGAATGCCGTGAAGGCCGTGCAGGCGCACGAAGGGTTAGACGTGAACGGCATCGTAGGGCCGCTGACGTGGCAGGCTTTGCTGCGGCTTAGCGGGCTTTCTCCGTAGTGACAAAATGAAAAAGCACGCAGGAATTTAAGCCTGCGTGCTTTTATTTTGCCCTAACTATTACTCTTTGCCGATAAAGATGTATTCGCGGATGAGGATGAGGATGCCGCAGAGGGTAAGGGCGGCACTGACGATGAACGGTGCTAAGACCCAGGAATCGAACAGCGCGGTGCCGTAGCGGCCGAGGTTTGTCCGCCATTCCGTGAGCGTCTGCGCGTAAAGACCCGCGCCGACGAGCGTTGCATTGAGCGAGATGATGCCGAAAATGAGCAGGAACCAACCGAAATGCATGCGCATGCTTTGGCGCTTCATTCGCTTTTCTGCGGCGCGCTGTTCCGTTTCTCTGTTGTTTTCGACGGGGGCTGCGCTTTGCGGGGCTTCGTCAATATCCAATAATAAATAATCGGTCGTGACATGGAAAATGCGGCTTAGCTGAATAACCTTTTCGGTATCCGGCACGGCTTCACCCGTTTCCCAGCGGGAAACCGCCTGGCGCGAGATGTTGAGTTCGTTTGCAAGCTTTTCCTGCGACATGCCGGCGCGTTTGCGGCAAGCGGCGATTTTGGCTCCTATGGTCATACTAAAGACCTCCTTTTGCTGGGCTCATTTTATACGAAAACCGTGGGAAAAGCCACCATGTCAACTTGGAATTTCCGCAATTTTGAGTTGCGGCGGGCGATTTTCGGGGAATTTTGCAGACTCTTTTGGGGAGAGGCGTTATTTTGCTTCGTATTCCGCGTACATATCGCGGACGTAGCGGGAGACGTTTTCGTCGTAATCGGGATAGGTGTAGCCGTATTTTGCAGCGAAATTTTTAGCGGCATCTCGAAAGAGTTCGTGGCAGGTGAAAAGCGACCGCCATGTGTTTTCCACAAAATCCGTCCGAAACGTGGAAAGAAGCGCTTGCCACTGCTCTGCGGGGAGATATTGATCGATGAATTTATAGTTTTTGCCGACGCTGAACGTGAAGCCGTATGCGCTGCCGACCTGCCACGAGAGCATGCGAAGAAGTTCATTGCGCATCATCGCAAGCAAGTCAATGGCGAATAACAATTCGCGGCGACAGAGGCCCTTGACAACATAGGGCGTGATGTTCCAGAACTCGTTGCAGCAGTCGTCAAAGCTGCGGGCGCTAGGCTTTTGAATGTGATATTCTTTGTCTGTAGGGGTGGGCTTTTCTTCGACGCGACCGTCTTTATCGAGCAAAATCTCGCGCAGGCCGTCGCCGTTTAAATAGTCTTCAAGCGCGGTGAGGGGCAAAATCGTGAGGTCGATCTTGTTGTAATCCGTGAAGAACATCAAGAAGCTGTACCCCTCCTCGACGGCGGGGAAAAGTTCCATGTCCTCGGGCTTTTGCATGATGAGGCGCTCGCCGAAGACATTTACCCATGTGTCGTCTTTGGTGTAGAGCGCGGGGTCATCGACAAAATAGGTGACATCGAAATCCTGAAAACGGTCTTTCGGGATGTTTTGATTTGTGCGCGAGCCTTCCATGCCGACGACGCGGATGTGCGCGTCGTTTTCGGCACGTGAGAGGATGAGATTCATCATTTCTTCGGGGGTTCTTTGGGTCATGGCGGGCTCCTTTTTATCGGTCTGCATCAAAAACGATCCGGACCGTTTTGTTGAAGTCTGTATGTTTTTATCAGTTGTCCGTAATCACAAATGATGAAGATCACCGATCTTCATCATTGGGAAAGTGATCCCAAAAGTTTTCAAATTCTGTGTTTGTGATGGTGCCGCTGCTGACTAAAATTTCGTACTGCCCGCCCTGCCAGTGGTAACGTACCTCGGACGGGGTGTAGCCGTTGCGCAGGTAGAATGCGCGGCGCAGGTGGCGCTGGGGCTCGTTTTCGGCGGTAGGGATATCGAGCTCCAAGTCGGCGATGAAGCGGTTTTTCGGGTACAGCGTGTGCATGAGCTTTAGCGCTTCGCTGCCGTAGCCGTGCTCGCGATACTGCTCATCGATGGCGAAATACAGGATGTGCGTGATGCCGCCGTAGGTGAGCAGGCTTGCAAAGCCGCAGAAGTTTTCGTCTTTGTCGTAGAAGCCGACGAAATCGTGGCCGTCGTGCCGCATGAGACCGCAGATGGGCGTACGCTCGTTTGCGGGGAACGCGCGGACGTAGAGGTTTTCGGTGCGGTGAAAATCTTTAGAGTGCTCCGTGATCTTTTCCATGTGGAGTGCGGACATATCAAGGTTCCTTTCGGTGTTTTTCGGCAGCAAGCTCCATGAGCTCGCGCTCGGTTTCGATATCGGCGAGGACGACGGGCATGCAATCGAGGACAGTCAGAATACGGGACTTGATGAACATGGCAGCGCCTCCCCTTTTTCTTTGATTGTAGCGGAAAAGGCACAAAAATGTCAAGCAAAAAGCGCGTATTCTTTTGCCGTTTCTTCCTTTTTAGGGTGAAACTGTGATATACCGCGTATGTATGCGGCATGATATTTCCATTTTGGGGGAAATTAATATAGCCGTCTTCAACCGATATAATAATGGAGGCACACTTCACAAGAAAGTGTGCCTCCAAATTCGTTTACAGGATTTTCTTAACCCCGGGGATCTTCTTCAGAATCCACGTTAGGATGAACGAGACAAGGAAGATGCCGAGGGTCAGGCCGATCAAAACAAACGGACTGCCTGCGCCGTAGGGGTGAAGCTTCATGTGCTTTAAAATACCGCGCACAAAGATCATGTGGATGAGATAAATGCCGAATGAACATTTATCAATCTCCAAAACGAACTTGCCGAAAACGCCGGGAGATTTTTCTTTTCGCGGTGCGCCGGTTTTGTCTGCCGCGCAGCCAAACAGCGTGAACACGCCGATGGACTGGAGAATGACAAAAATGGAAGAATAGCCGTAGAACACGCCTGCGGCCTTTATGGTGCCGTTTCCTTTCAGCACGGTGAACAGGACGACCGCCGCTGTGCCGATGAGGAGAAACAGCAGGCCAAGCCCGCGATTCACGCGCCACACGCCCTGCCGCAATGCGTAGCCGCAGAAGAGGTAGAACGGGTAAATGGCGGAAACGCAGATATAAAACCCGACGGAAATGCCGAACGTTTTTAAAACGGGCACAAGCGACAGGAAGATGACGTAGACAATCATGAGGTAGCGCAGCTCCCCTGCCGTGCTGTTCGACGCGATTTTGTGGTAGAACGGCAAAAGAAGATAGATGCCGATCATGAGATAGAGATACCAGACGTGCGACCACGAGGTGCCGGAGAAAATCTCATAAAAGCCCGAAAGCAGCGTTTCGGCATTGACGGGCTCGTGATTGACGAGGATCTCCAATGCGCGGAACAGAAGGCAGAACACGACGAGCGCAATGAGCATGCGCGGAATGTACTTTGTAAGGCATTTTTTCACCGTGACGGGGCGCTCCGGGTTTAAAAGCAGCGCACCCGAAACCATTAAAAAGCACGGCACCGCCCACATCATGTTGTTGACGACGATGTTGGAGAGGAGGGCTTGCGTGGCAGATGCTTCCTCCGGGAAAAGGGACACGGCACAGAACACCGTGTGCAGAAGCACGATGGCAAGACACGCCGCAGCGCGCAGATAAGAGAACGAATGGACGCGAAAGGTGTTTGCGGAAGTCCCTGCTTCCGCTCTCATGTGGCGGCTCATCAGTTGAACAGCGCGCCCGTTTTCATTTTATTGTACATGGGGTAAATTTCCTTTCCGATTTAGGATCTGATGCAATTTATCCGTGCAAATTTATTGCAAAAATTATCTTCTGCGGCTCCAGGTGTCGGGGCTGAGGAGGAGCAGGAGAGGGAAAATCTCGAGTCTGCCGAGGAGCATATCGCGCGAAAGGATAATCTTCGAGAGATCGCCGTAAATGCTGAAATTTTGTGTGGCGCCGACAAGTTCAAAGCCGGGGCCGATGTTGTTGAAGCAGGACGCGACGGCGGAGAAATTGGTACCGATGGAAAAGCCGTCCACCGAGATGATGGCGAAGCTGAGCACGAGGATGACGCAGTAAATGGCGAGATAGGCGTTGACGTTGTCGCAGACCTCTTCGCTGACGGCGCGGCCATCCATATAAACGGGCTGCACGCGGCGCGGGTGGAGCGCCTTGCGGATGGTGCGGCGAATGCTCTTCATCAGGAGCAAAACGCGGGAAACCTTGAGACCGCCGCCCGTGCTGCCTGCGCTGGCGCCGATGAACATGAGCGAAAGCAGGATTGCTTTGGAAAACGCCGGCCACTGCTCGAAATCGACCGTGCCGTAGCCCGTTGTGGTCATGATGCTGACGACCTGAAACGCCGCGTGGTGCACGGCCTCGTAGACCGTATTGTACATGCGGCTGATATTGATGGTGATGAGAACGATGGAGCCTGCGGCGATGCCGAAATACAGGCGAAGCTCCTCGTTTTTGAACACCGATTTGAACTTGCGGAGCAAGAGCATGTAATAAAGGCTGAAGTTCACGCCGAAGAGGAACATGAACACGGTGACGACGGTTTGCAGGAAGTAGCTGTACCCGCCCATGCTGCTGTTTTTAATGGCAAAGCCGCCAGTGCCGGCCGTGCCGAACGCGATGCAGAAGCTGTCGAACACGGGCATACCGCCGAGCAAAAGACACACAATGCACAGCGCGGTAAGCAAAATGTAGATTCCGTATAAAATCATAGCGGTTTGGCGCAGGTGCGGCGTTAATTTATCGACGCTCGGTCCGGGGCTTTCCGCACGCATGAGGTAGATGCCGGTGCCGCCGTTTTTGCGCGCGCCGGGCACGACTGCCAAGAGGAACACGAGCACGCCCATACCGCCGAGCCAATGGCTGAAGCTGCGCCAGAAAAGGTTGCAGCGCGAGAGCGCTTCGACATCCGTCAGGATAGACGCGCCGGTCGTTGTAAAGCCGGAGACCATCTCAAAAAACGCATCGACGTAGCTCGGGATCTGGCCGCTTAAAAAGAACGGCAGTGCGCCGAACGCAGACATGAAAATCCACGAAAGACCCGTTGCGGCAAAGCCCTCCTGCGCGGAGAACATGCGGTTGCCGCCGCGGCTGAACAGCAAAAGCGCACTGCCGACGAGCAGAATGAGACACAGCGACTCGATGTAAGCGAGTATATTTCTCGGCTCGTGATCGATGACGGCGATGAGCAGCGGGAAAAGCTGAAAAATGCCCGTGATGAGCAAAATCAAGCCGACGGTGCGGCTGATATTTTTAACATTCATTGTGCAGCCGCTCCTTTACACAAAAATGTCGTTGAACTGCAAAACCGGCTGCTCACGCGTGGTAACGACGATGACGGTATCGCCGAGCTGATAGTACGATTCGCCGTCCGGAATGACCGTATTGCCGTGGTGTGTGATGCAGGAGATCAGAATATTTTTCTTTAAGCGCAGGCGCAGGTTTTTCAGCGGCTCGCCGATATACTTCGACTGCTTATTGACGATGAACTCCAGCGCTTCGGCACGGCCGTCTGCAATGCGGTGCAGCGTGACGGCGGCACCCGTTTGGTGCTGCATGGCGCGCACATACTGCACGATATTCGCACTGCATAGCTCCTTCGGGCTGACGACGCTGCCGATGGGGAGCGTTTCCACCATGCCGGTCGTCATGATGCGGTTGACCTTTGTGACAATGTGCGGCACGCCCTTTGCGTTGCCGACCATGGAGGTGATGATGTTCTGTTCATCGATGCCGGTGAGCGTGACAAGAGCGTCCGTTTCGTTGAGACCCTCCGCCTCCAGAATTTCCTGATTGGCGCCGTCTGCGCAGATGATCGCCGCCTCCGGCAGCATCTGTGCGAGCTGTTCACTGCGCTGGGAGTTGTTTTCGATGATCTTGACATGGACGTCCGCGCCGATAAGCATTTGCGCAAGGTAATAGCTGACGCGGCCGCCGCCGATGAGCATGGCGTGGCGGATCTTTTTCTGCGTGATGCCGAGGCGCTTCATGAGGTAGGAAAGCACCGTAACCGGCGCGGTGACGTAGATGTGGTCGCCGCGGCGCAGCATGGTATCGCCGGACGGGATGAGCGCATGGCCGTCACGGATGACGGCGCAGACGAGCACCTTGCAGCCCAGCACATGCGGCAGGTGATTTAAAATGACGTTTTCGAGCGGGCTGCGCCCCAAAACGCGCAGCTCGACAATCTCTACACGGCCTTTTGCGAATGTTTCGCGCTTTAAGAAGCCCGGTAATTGCAGAAGACGGAAAATCTCCTTTGCCGCCTCGCGCTCCGGGTTGATGATGAGCGAAAGGCCGAACTCGCCGCGCATCATGTAGAGCTGTTCTCTGTATTCAGGGCTGCGCACACGCGCGATGGTGTGCAGCGTGGGGTTCATTTTTCTTGCTGTAAGACAGCACAGCAGGTTGATTTCATCGGCGCTTGTGGCGGCGATGAGCACTTCTGCCTGCTGTACTTTCGCTTCGTTCAGCGTGGCCATGGTGGCGCAGTTGCCCACCACGGTCATGACGTCGAACTGCTGCATATCCCGTTCCAAAACCGCCCGATTGGAATCGATGGTCACAAGGTCGTGACCCTCCTGTGAGAGCAGACGCGTAAGCGCAAGACCCACTTTTCCGTCACCGGCAATAATGATCCTCATTTCTTTTTCCTTTCTCGAACCGCTTTCGGTATATCCCGAACCGAAAACTTCCTAAACACGTAATACTCCGCCCGGGACGACACGTTTCCCCTTTGTATCGCCATGGGCATACATGGGTAGTATACACCCAAAGCGGTATATTGTATAGTGGCATTTTGTCCGTTTTTGCAGGGCGGCTTTCGGCGAGTTTGTAGAAAGTCTGCGGGAAGATGAAATCCACGTAAAAGCGTAGCCGGTGTGTAAAACAAACGGCTGCGCTTTTTACTATCGGTAATATTTTTTGTCCGGGCGCGTGAGGGGGTGCTCGTAACGGTAAAATAGATGCGGGACTTCGCCGCACTGCACGACGCGAGATGTGCCGTCGCGCGTAAAGCCGGCGGCTTCAAAGAATTCGCGGGCGCGGCGATTTCCGGCAGGCAGCCAGACCTTGCAGATCTTAAAGCCGCTGATGTAGAGGATGGCGAGGGCGTCCTCTACAAAAGCGCGACCAATACCGCTGTGCTGCGCTTTCGGAAGGACGCACAGCGAGAAAATTTCCGCGCAGTAGGGGGTGTCGGCATCACGGCAGGCGTAACGGCAGCAAAAGCCGACGACTTCGCCGTTTTGCTCTGCGGCCATGATGTACTCGAACCCGATCTTTTTATCTTCGAGCAGTTTATTCGGGTCAAAAAGCGCCGGAATATCTTCGGTCAGCGTTGTGCGCGCGATGTGTTTGAAGGCGGGCAGGTCTTCCCAATCGGCGGGACGGAGCGTAAAGCTTTGCATAAAATCACCTCGGCTTGACTACGAACAAGGCCGACGGATTTTACGGCTTCTTCCCCATAAATCTTTGCGGCAGCGCACCGAAATTTACGGTTTGCACGGCGGCGATGATCTCCTCTTTCCGTGATAAAAGGCTTGCGGTACAACGCGTCGTATTCGGTTTCATTCGCCGGGGTGAGGAGATGCTGGCGCTCCATGCGCATGGCGATATACTTTTTTGTTGTGCTTTGTTCGTTCATCGAAAATCCCCTCTCAAAACGCGACATAACGTCATGTTTTATAGCGCTTTTTCATTTTTTTAATCGTAGATTTAATCTTTTTCACCATTTCGGGCGGCGAGGTGACGAGCACCTTATCGCCGAAACTCAAAAGCCAGCGCAGGGCGTCCTCCTGCGAGGGAAAACCGCAGCCAAGATAAATGCCGTCCTTTTTCCGTTCGTATGCTTTCGGGCCAAGCTCTGCTTCGAGCCGTGACTCTGCGGAAAAATCAAAAACAGCAAAAACCGTGTATGAGCCCACTTCTGCGGATAACAGATCGGTGTTTTTTTGCTCAAACGCCGTGTTGCTAAGCGTGAAATTCGGCGCAAGGAAAACACCGCCGCCCGCGCCCTGTTTGGTAAGGAGCGGGATGCCGGCTTTGCAAATGTCTTCGATATCACGGTTGATGGTGCGGCGCGACACGCCGAATTTTTCCGCGAGATACGGCGCGGTAACAGTGCCTTTTTGCTGAATGGTCGTAATGATGCCGATGAGGCGGTCGGTTTTCAAATTAAAGCCCCCTTTTATCCACAGTATAGCACACCTATGTGGAAAACAAAACGAAAAACTTGCAATGCAAACGAAAATGTGGTATAGTACCTTAGAAATCAACAGGAACACGCCGTCTGCCACCGGGTAGGCGGAAGAACGTGCCCACAGAAAACCGATAGGTCTGCGCTTTTACAGTGCTCAGCAGGTTTTCTGCGGGCACGTTTTGTTTTGGAGGGACTATGCGCAAATATCTTCGTTTTGTTTCCCAGAGCGTTTTGGGCATGCTGGGGCTTTCCGTCTACATTTTGGCGGACACATTTTTCATTGCAAATTACATCGGTGCGGACGGGTTGGCGTCTTTAAACCTCGCGCTGCCGATCTACGGTATCATCAACGGCACGGGGCTGCTCATCGGCATTGGCGGCGGTGTGCGGTACACGCTGCGGCACACGCGCGGCGACGAAAACGCAGACAGCGTATTTACGGCAAGCTTACTGATGGGCGCTGTTTTGTCGTTCATTTATGTGCTGTGCGGCGTGTTCGGGGCGGAGCATCTGGCAAGATTGCTTGGCGCTTCCGGCACGGTTTTACAGCCGACAACCGTCTATTTGAAAGTTTGCTGCCTGTTTTCGCCGTTTTTTATTTTGAATAACATCTTAACAGCGTTCACGCGCAACGACGATGCGCCCGGGCGCGCGATGGCGGCGATGCTGACGGGCTCTTTTGCGAATATTGTGATGGATTGGTACATGGTGTGCGTCTTGAACGCCGGTATGCTGGGTGCGGTGCTTGCGACCGGCATGTCGCCGGTTTTCGGCGTAGCGATCTGCCTGACGAGAAAGCGTGGGTATCACATCGGGAAGCACCGTATTTTTGAGGAAATTCCGAAAATTTCTGCGGCGGG
>ENA-ORTN01002336-ORTN01002336.1-human-gut-metagenome-genome-assembly--contig:-NODE-2336-length-15645-cov-5.081719_pt1 | contig 15645 bp, 7 predicted proteins | sample MGYA00242070_ERZ509189 | MGnify/ENA primary metagenome ERZ509189 (study PRJEB26280, sample SAMEA2338821) | human gut metagenome | biome: human gut; feature: human-associated habitat; material: faeces...
CTTGAGTTCGGCATGATTTCCTGCGGTTTTAATCTTCATAAGTTCCATCTGAAAAAAATGACTTTCAGGTCTGCTGCCTGATTCAATATTTATTACATTTTGTGCATGGTATTTCCCCGCCGGCTTGTTTGTTATACACTTTTTTCGGTTCATGCTTCTTTTTTTCAGCATCAACAAGCCCGAGCTTCCATAGGATGGTTTCTCGGGCTTGGGTGTTGATTTTTTTTACAGCGCCTCTTTATTGCATTTTCAGAGAGTTACTCAATGATTGCTTTCAGTATTGCGGACGCGTCCAGCGCGTTTACTGTTCCATCATTGTTGAAATCGGCGAACAGTATATCCACGCCCTCGAAAATGCCTGTGATATGTCTAAGTATCGCCGAAGCGTCAAGCGCGTTGAGCACGCCGTCATTGTTGATGTCGCCGATGAGGTCACTGTACTCGCACACCATGACAGCATACTCGCCGGCAGCGTTCACGCCGGATATCAATGCCGTTCCATCTGCGGTTATCTTAACGCACTGCAGGAAAACAAGCCTGTTATCCGCCAGCTTATATACATTAGCGAACTGCCCTGCAAATTCCTTGCGGAACGTCAGTTTCAGCACTGCGGGGACACCGGTATCACCGCCCTTGAATGCTGCTCCGTTCACGCCGCGGAGCGAAGTTTTTTCAGCGATCCCGGGGAGAGCGGTGAAGTCCGCAGCGCAGACTGTAGTTATCTTCGCGCCGTCTATCATCCAGCTTTTAGCGGTGCTGACCACAAACTCTACCTTAGCCTTTACATCAGATATCGCCCTGACGGCCTCGACTGGAACGACAGTCTCGCCATTCAGCGCTATAACAGCCGAACCACCCTCGGGAAGCATGCTGATGTCGGAAACTATGGACTGCCAGCTCTTTTCAATGCCGTTTATCGTAGGCAGAGACCTCGTTGAAGAACCTCCGGCCGAGCTTCCGCCAGAACCACCAGTCCCGCCGGAAGAACCGCCTTTTTTAACAAACTCAGCTTCGAACGTGCAGTTTGCGGTGACTTTGAATGTGTACTTGCCGTTTGTAAGCGTTACCGCCTTGCCGTCCAGCGTTACGGACTTCACTCGGTAGCCGCTGTCTGGGGTCACTGTGAGCGTTACTTCTGTGCCGCTCTCATAATCAGCAGTGCCGGGCGCTACTGTACCGTGCTCCCCGCAGTTTACGGTCACAACATAGGAATCCGGCGGTATCTCCGCAAACTCAGCTGTGAATGTGGAATCGCTCTCAATAGTGAATACATACTCGTTATCGCTGTTCAGCGAAACCGCCGTGCCGTTAAGCTCCGTTGATTTCACATAATAGCCCGGGTCGGCAGTAACGGTCAGAGTTACCGTATCGCCGTTTGCATAGGTGTCGTCCGCAGATGTGACTGTGCCGTGCTCGCCGCAGTTCACTGTAAGAATGCGCGGTGGATCGATAACCGGAATCCAGCTGGCGTCACCGGTTATAACCCACTCATAGTGGTACACGCGTTCGTCTTCATTCCTGTCTACGCTTATCGGTTCAAGCTTCTGGGACTGGGCGTTGTAGACCCCGGCAATGGTTTCTTTGTTTTTCGTAAGTATTGAAAACTTGTATGTGTCGCCCTTGGGAATGTACCCTCCAAAATCCCTTGTTTCGCTTGAGATAGTTGAACTATCGGGGTCATAGGAAAGTTCGACCTTGCAAAGCTCTCCGTAGTCTGCTTTAAACAGGGCGGATTTTTCCACGGTCAGATTGCAGAAGAAAGACATAGTTCCGGAGTCGAACTGCAATTCTACATCATCGCCGCCCAAAGCCGCATTTTCAAGGTAATATTCCGTACCGGTGTCCGCTATGATTTTTATTTCCGTGTCCGTTCTGACTTTCTGCGGCTCGGACAGCGGTTTGGTGACTGTATTGCCAGACTCGGTATATTCGAGGCTGAATCTGCCCGCTATATCCTCAAGGGAGCTGTCAAGCGAGAGCGTGCAGTATTCCTCAAAGCCGGGGGCGCCGGCATCTGTGAATACTACGCTCACCGAGTGATCCGCGTCTATGCCGCTGAAAGTCATTGTGCCCTCAACAGACAGAGCTTTATCCGGAACAACAGGCGAACCGTCAATTTCCATGCCGCTTGTTATAAAACCACGGTCGGGTCTTATGGTAACAACAGCGTCTTCGCCGGGAATAACCGGAGTTTCACAGAGAATACGCCCGGACGCTTCACTAGTCTCCACGGTTTTTCCGAGAGCGGACGAAGTTACCGTAATAGTTCCGTTTTCCGGCTTGTAATATCTGATGTAGTATATCCTATTGACCGGACCAAAATTCAGCGTCAATTCCACGCTGTCTCCGGGAATGGCAAGTTCCGGGTCGGCGTCTGTAACCGTGAACTTCACCGAGGTCTGCTCCATGTCCTCGTTCGGGAGAGCGTATTCTACGGAATCATCGCCCTTAACAGGAAGCCATGACGGCAGGCTGCCGACAGGAGCGAACTTGTATTTCCCGCTGCCGCCGGAGACTGCGCCCAGATCGTTCAGGTCTATAGAGCCGCTGCTTGTTCCGTATACGTCCTTGCAGAACTGAAGAATTTCAAGAGTGTTATCCGCAGTGAGCGGCGTGGTAACGAGCTTCAGCGGGTTTCCATTGGAAGAAAGCTCGTATAACGCTGACGCCGCAGGCATTGAAACCAGATTCTCCGCACCGTATACCTTGTTGTCGGACAGGTCTGTAAGCTCGGAAAGCTCCGATACATCGCCTATTTTGAGCGAACCGAAGCCTATTGTCGCCGGAAGAGTATCCAGCACAACATCAGGCTTTATCAACAGCCTGCCTTTCGCATACAGAGCTGTTGGAACTGCCCAGGGCGTTCCATTGGGTACAGTGAGCGACATATCTGCAAGCTCCATGCTGCCGTCCGCCTTTAAATATTGACTGAAACCAACATTGGATTTTATGTCGCAGCCGGTTACAGAGAGGTCTCCGGCGGCTTCAATGCAACCCGCAAACATATGATATTGAAACATATCGCAGTCAGAGCTGCCAGCAGGAGGCTCCTGAAACGTATCGTGAGCAAAAAACAGCGATATGGTATTTCGTTTGTCGCCGGAATTTATCACTGTCAGCGAACCTTCGCATTTAATTGGCTTGGTAAACGCCTGTACCTCGCAGTTGCCTGCGACGATGAGCGTTGCTCCGTCCGGCAGGGCAATTCCGACGCGGTAAGTATTGGAGTCAGTTACATGGCTGAAGCCGTCCTCCAGCACCAGCGTTTTCGCCTTGTAGGAAACTCCGTTTTCTGTAGTGTCCTTGCCGTACCATCTCCATTTTGGGCCAGCGTAATTATTGGCGGGGTCGGTGACCTCAACGCCGAACTTCCATATTTTTCTGTATTTGCTGTCCCGGAAATCCATCATAAAATTATATTTCCCGGTGGTGAGTTCAAGGACATTTGATACGATATTATTTCCGTCTCCGCTCCTTATCCGGAAGCGCACCGTTTCCTCAGGCACATCATAATGAGTGGTTATGCTCACCTTTCTGTCAATGGAAGTGTCACCCAGCGAAGCTGTTATGCCATCGGGGGCGGAGATAACTTCGCCGTCAGCGTTCACCCATTCGAGAACCGGATCAGTACACCCGTATGTGACATATGCAATTTCTGTCGTGCCGCCGCGGGTCAGCGTCTTATTCTCTGGTTCAACAATATTGATATACGGTTCATATATCTTCCTGCCTATATAGATCTTGTTATCCTCGTTCCGCGCAAGCTGGGTATACTCGTAATACTTGTCAGTTCCTTTCAGTGCAGCATAGATATATGTTGTATCTATGGCGTCAGGGTGGACCAAAAGCTTTTCATCTGGATCTTTAGTAGTAGTGGTCAGTCTGGTACCAACTACACCGCACCAGAAGCTGCCGTTTCTGACCTGTAAACTCACTTCAGAAGACTTCGAGACGGCATTTGTTTCCGTAACCTTTCCATCGATCACCATACGATAAGCATACGATGAGCAGTCGCAAGTTACCCTGCCGTCCAACAAACTGGGTCCCGCATCAAACCTGCCGCTCGCTATGGCAATACCCGAAAACTTTTCAAGGGAATTATTGAGGATACTAAAAATTATTCCAATCTTAATATCTCCGATAGCAATGAATGTGCAGTCATTGCTGGTCGAGGTATCCTTGCTGCCTGCAAAACATACATTGATCTTATTATACTCTGTCGTGGTGCCTGCGAACAGCGATGACCCGCTCATATTTACATTATATAATGAAATGGCGTTGTCGTGAAAAAAAACGCCATTCACACCCTTGCCGGTGGATATCGCGGTGATCACCGCGTCATTTATATTTGTCGGCTCCAAAAGTACAGGTTTGGCGGGGGCGCGTTTTATCTCATTGCCCCCTACGACGACAGGGTCATCGTAATTGATTTTCGCCGAATAATAATATGCGCTCATGCTTCCGGCAGCAAACACGATCGTGTTCGGAGAGGTGATATAGTTTGCCTCGGATACTGTCACACCGTCGCGGACAATAAGCGGCTGATCACCGTCATAGTACATTCCTCTGTGGTCGCCTTTGGAGAGCACTCCCAGACCCCTGTCGTCGACGTAGTAGTCGGAACTGGTCACAAATTCGTTGCAGAATACAGTGCCGCCTTTGCCGGTATCATAGCTGCTGTAGTCTGAAACAACTCTGAGATCGTCCGCATCAGCGGCTTCCGGGAAAATCACGACCGACTTGCTGAATTCAAAATCAGTTGTAAAACCAGTCCCGTTAATAACTGCGGTGCAGGTGTTCAGCTTCAGATCTGTAGTCTCTCCGCACCCCTTCGGAAATTCCAGATGGGACTTTGAACCGGAGATCACATCTGCGCCATACGACTTAGCCTTTACATTCGCGTTTTTTATGTCGAGTGAAGACGCCTTACCTCCGTCGAGCGAAATCACAGCGCCGTCCGGTGCGAGTACCTTACCGCCCTCTACCGCAAGACTCGGCGCGTCAAACAGCGTGACCTCGCCCTGTGCGTCGATAACTCCGCCGTAGTAATCCGCAGCGCCGCCGGAAAACAGCACGCCGCTTCCGGAAACTTTCATGTAGCTGGATCCGTCAACGCTGAGCGGATTTTGATCCGAATCAACGAATACTGCGCCGTCTGCGAGGGTTATCTCATTCAGTCCCTCAACAAGCACCTTGATCGTATCGCCTGCAGCGAATCCTTTGAACTCCCCGAAATAAGCGGTATTCTCCGGCACGTCAAAGCTCGCGCCGTAAATCAGCAGGCTTTCGCCGTTCCAGAACCAGCCGTCACCGTATGTTTTCTGGTTTTTTGACAGCGATACCTGGCTGGTATCCGAGCTTTCCGCGGCAGCCGGAAGCTCCAGCGCAGGAATGCAGCCTACAGCTATCGCCGCCGAAGTAAGCAGCGACAGCGCTTTTGATATGTATGTTCTTATTTTCATTTGTTCTCCTCCGAAATGTAAACATATTACAAATCTTTCTTATTTAATATTATACGGAAAGTGAGTAATAAAGTCAATAAAATCGGCTTAATTGTCGCCTTTCTCTTCCTAAATGTAAGAAAATGAAACGCAGCATATGTTATCTAAGCAGTTAATAGCTGCCGGAATAAGTGCTAAAATTAGAAAATGGGTGCAACGCTAAGTACGCCCATTTCTGTTTATGCTGTTAAACCAGGCTCTCTACATAAGTGCGCCTGCGCAAAGAACTGCCGCCGGCGAACGCCGCAGACCACTGTTTTGTTGACATCGCAGGCGCTGTAAAAAACAAAAGAAAAGGCTGCATCCAGAAAAAGAAAGGATGCAACTTTTTTTGTGGTATAATGTAATTGTGAAAAAACAAACCCCACAAGGATATTATACAGCATATCAGCTGAAATTACCAGTAGAAATTGAAAAAAATGAAATTTCAGACCCGGTATATAGTTTCAGTGAAGTGATGGATCATATTGACCTGAATAAATACCTGACGATCGAGGAGCGCAGGCCAGGCCGTCCGAGATATGATCAGAAAACTTTGCTGAAAATAATACTGTTTGCGTTCATGGAGAACGGATATGCGTCGGTAAGAGAGATCGAAAAATACTGTAAGACTGACATACGATATATGTGGTTGTTACAGGATGATCCGCCGCCAAGCCACATGACGATAGACAATTTCATGAATAAAACTATGCTTGAGAATATCGACAGGATATTTGCAGATGTCAACGAATACATATTTCAAAAGGAACAGGTGGATCTGAACCACGTTTACATTGACGGAACAAAAATAACCGCTAATGCCAGCAAATACAGCTGGGTGTGGAAAAAGAGCTGCGAAAAAAATCGCATAAAGCTCTTCGCAAAAATAACTGAGCTGCTTAAAAATATGAACGCCGGCACAGTTTTACTCGGCGTGAAATTCGATATTCGGGAGGAATACGCAATCGAATATCTTGAAGGAATTCTGAAGAAATATATTGAACTTGTCGGTTTCGACCCTGGAAAATCTGTTCACGGAAAGGGAAATCACAAAACTTCTGAACAGCGGCTCGTTGAAAAGCTTTCCGAGTATATCGAGAGGCTGAAAAAATACGCGGAACGCATTAAAATATGCGGGAATGACCGCAACAGTTACTCCAAAACCGACCATGACGCAACATTCATGAGAATGAAACGCGACCACATGGGAAACGACCAGCTCCTGCCGGGATATAACATTCAGTGCGCGGTTTGCGATGGCTTTATTGCGGCGTTTGACGTGTATCAGTATGCGTCAGATATGGACTGTTTTCAGCCGCTGATGGAAAGATTTCAAAATCTTTATGGTAAATATCCCGAATATCTTGTCGCAGACGCAGGTTACGGCAGCTACAATAATTATCTCTACTGCGAAGAACACGGCATGGAAAAATTCATGAAGTTTACCATGTATGAAAAAGAAAGCAGGAACGAGAAATATCGCAATGATCCATACAGAGCGGTAAATTTCCCTATCAATGAAAGTGGTTTGCCAGTCTGCCCGAACGGAAAGGAATTCCATTTCATTTACAGCCGGCCTGTAAGGGGCAATAAATACAGCAGAACCGAGGAATATTTTCAGTGCGAGGATTGCAGCGGCTGTCCGCACAAGGAAAAATGCTGCAAGTGCAAGGGAAACCGGATCGTCCGTCTGAACGAGGAGCTGACGCAGTTTCACGCAGAGGTTCTGAATAATCTGAACAGCATTCACGGCGCACTGCTCCGTATGAACAGAAGTATTCAGTCCGAGGGAACTTTTGGCACGATCAAGTGGAACAGGTCGTATATCCGGGCGCGGCGCCGGGGGCTAAAGTCGCTTTTTCTTGAGTTCGGCATGATTTCCTGCGGTTTTAATCTTCATAAGTTCCATCTGAAAAGAATGGCTCTCAGGTCTGCTGCCTGATTCAATATTTGTTACATTTTGTGCATGGCATTTCCCTGCCTGCTTGTTTGTCATACGCTTTTTTCGGTTCATTCTTCTTTTTTGTAGTATCAGCAAGCCCGAGCTTCCATAGTATGGTTGCTCGGGCTTGGGTGTTGAGTTATTTTACAGCGCCTTACCGGTTATTTAATTGTATATTAACTTGTTATTTTGAAGATACGATAGCTTTTATCTTCTCCTCGCTCATACCCATTGCTCTCATTTTCTCTATGATTATATTGCGTTCTTCAGCTCTGCCTACTTCAATTCCCTCGTTCTTTGCCTGCTTTAATGCAGAGGCTTCATCGTGGAGAGCCTTTTCACGCAGACGGGCAAGCTCACGGGTTTTGGTATCTTCGCTCATATCATAGATAACCTTAACGGCTTTCTGGATAATAGGCATACTCGTTGCTTCTACCATTTCAAAATCCTCCTCACTGTCAGCATTAATGAACTGCAGCCATTGTTCACGGCTTGTTTTCGGGTGTTTGCTTATCTTCTTCAGTTCAAAGAAGTGCATACTGAACTTATCCGAGAAAATTTCGTTTTTACCTTTTATCATAGCCGCAACCTCGGTATGATAATCGCTGCCCTCAAACATATTGAAATTAATGATATTTATCGTGATCGTCTGCTTGAGATTGCCGTAATCCTCACCGCTTTTTAACTCGGAGGTGTACAGCTTTGCCCAATAGAACAGAGTTCTGTCACGGTAATCGTTGTCGATTTTGACCTGAATTTCAACATTTACGAGCTTGTCGTTAACATTAAGGCTCAAGTCAAGGCGGCTGAACTTGCTTGCTACCGTTTCAGGCGGCAGTTCAGGGTTGGAAATCGTTATTTCCTTTATGCTCTCAGGCGGAATATCCAGCATACTTGCCACAAAGGAATGAAGCAGGTCGCTGTTTTCGGTAAACAGCTTCTTGAATATTACATCGAGCTTTGCCGAAACAACATCTCGTCCCATAAGGCATTCTCCTTTCAAAACTATACACTATTCTACCTTTATTATACCACCATACTGCGTTTTTTTCAAGTGATTTCTGGATAGATTGTCAATACAAGTGCAACACAATTACGAAAAAAAATTTCATAAGGACCTCGAAGGGAGTGAGAAAATTCAAGCGTTTTCTTGGACGATTGTTTATAAGGTAGACAATGTTTTGCAAATCATCATCAGAAATATCAGCAAACGAAGTGCCTTTCGGGAAAAACTGCCGCAGAAGTCCATTGGTATTTTCATTCGTGCCACGCTGCCAGGGCGAGTAAGGGTCGCAGAAATAAACTTTCATACCGGTTGCTTCGGTAAGCTCTTGATGAGCAGCAAATTCTTTTCCGTTATCCACTGTAAAACTTTTCTTAAGGTTGTCAGGAATAGAGGAAAAGGCTTCAATAGTCGCCTTGTTAAACGCATTGTCCTGTCTGTCGTCAATCCTGAAAGCAACAAGGAAACCGGATTTTCGTTCAACATGAGTACCGAAACAACCTGTTTTCCGTTGGCCCAAAACCGTATCACTTTCCCAGTGACCGAAACGTGTGCGGTTTTTCGCACCTGCCGGACGTTGGCTGATTGGCGTTGTATTTGGGATTTTGCCACGTTTGTCCTCGGTTTTGCACTTCTTGTGTTTCCACTTGAAACGCATGATTTTCTTTAGTTGTGGCGGTAAAATGCCGGTGTCAATTGCACGGTAAATCGTTGGAAATGATATGCTGAATGGTTCATTGTCGCGCTTGGCACGCCCGGCTATCTGTTCGGGAGACCACCGTAAAGCCATTTTTTCAAGAACATAATCACGGACAGCACTAGCTTTTAGCTTTGGTTTTCTGCCGCAGTTTTTTCGTCGTTTTCGGTACAGTTTGTCTGCGTGATGCGCTGCATATGTACCGTTTGAATAGCTATTTCTTCGGAACTCTCGACTCACCGAGGACGGTGACCGGTTAAGCATTCGGGCAATTGCCGGAATGCTTAACCCCTGAGCTTTCAAAACTCTTGACAACTCCCGCTCTTCTGTGGTAAAATGAGTGTAATGACACATTTTGCTCCTCCTGTTTGTGGTTGTGTGGTTACTCCCATTATAACACGAGTTGCCTTATGTGTCATTACTTTTTTCGAGTGTTGCACTTGTATTATAAATCTATCATTGAGAAATTCGCCCCTTATCCAGTGATTATAAATGTTTGAAAACACCACCATGTCCGTATCCGCGGCAAATGCCTCCTCGGCTATTCCGCATATAATATCCTTCTGGGTGCGGTCATCGGCTCTTGCAGTTATTACGGCAATTTTTTCTTGACATTTCGTTCGTCCTTTCACGCGTTCATAAAAAAGCCCGTTCACGCAGCCGATCAACTCCTGTTCTGCGGTAAATTCTGCCGCTGACGGGGAAGGATTTTTGACGCGTTCGGCGACAGAGTATGCCGGAAACAAGCTTTCGTATAAATTATAACTTATTCACGTTCATGCGGTTATGTCAACCGAAAAGGTGCATATTATGATTAAAAGGTGGACAAAACAGATATCGCCTGTTGACTTTGTGTTGTTTATTGGTATAATAAACTTAAAGGTGTCTTTGGACACGAGAAACAAAACGGAGGTTTTAACGATGAAGATCACAAGTAAATTCGCGGCTATTTTGTGTGCGGCGGCCCTGTTTATGACGGTGGGTTGCTCGAACGGCGGCGAAACAAGCAGCGGGAGCTCCGAGCCCAACGCTTCCGGCAACTCCGGAACCGCAGACGTTTCCAGCGCTTCGAATTCCGAAACGAATGAAAGCGGCACGGTATCAGAGGAGAAAATTATGGACAGTCTGAACAACGGCATAATTATCGACAGCGTAAGCGGTAACGTTTATAAGAACGAAATGAACGCAAATCCCATCTCGCCGAACATATTCTGCGCCGATCCCACCGCGGTGGAATATAACGGAAGGCTTTACGTTTACGGCACGAACGACCAACAGCAGGCGGAAGAGGGAACAAAGAACGACTACGCCTATATCAAATCGCTTGTGGTATTTTCCACCGACGATATGGTAAACTGGATATATCACGGCAGGATAGAGGTCGGAGAGATCGCACCGTGGATATATAACTCGTGGGCACCGTCGATAGTTTCCCGCGTTGAAGACGACGGACTTACGCATTTTTACCTTTACTTCTCAAACGGCGGCTCTGGCGTGGGCGTGATAACCTCCACCGACCCTGTGGGACCGTGGACCGATCCGCTCGGCGAGCCTCTGGTTTATCAGAATATGCCTGGGCTGGAGAATTGCCCCGCACCCTTTGATCCGGGCGTGTGCATTGACGAAAATGGCGTAGGCTGGCTCGCCTTCGGTGGAGGCACACCGGCGGACGGCAACACTATGCACAGCAAGATCCCGAAGATAGCAAAGCTGGGAAAGGATATGCTTTCCTTTGACAGCGAATTTGTTTCCATTGACGCTCCCTACTTTTTTGAGGCGAGCGAGCTGAACTATATCGACGGGGTATATTACTATACATACTGCACCGACTGGCAGGATCACAAGACCGGCTGGAAGGAGTACGAGGGGGTCAAAGTTCCGCCCGCATGCAGCATGGCGTATATGACTACCAAGACCCCTCTCGACGCGGATAGTTGGGAATGCAGAGGACCCTATTTCTATAATGCGGGAGAGAACGCCGACGGGGCCTCAGGACTTCGCTGGGCTAACAACCACACTCATTTCATTGAATATAAGGGCGTAAACTACATCATTCACCATACGCTTCTTCTGGAGGAGCTTATGGGAGGAAAAGCGGGCTTCCGCAGTATGATGGCAGACTATCTGCCCATGGACAAGGCAACGGGCGATATTCCCATAACTGCGGCGAGCAAGAAGGGCGTAGCGCAGATAAAACTGGTCGACCCCTATACCGATAACAGCGGCGCGCTGATGTTCACCAGTGCGGATATCGGATACGACAAGGTAAATGATCCTGCCGCAAAAAGCACCGCCAACGGCGCGTGGATATATGTAAGAGGAGCAGACTTCGGCTATGGGGCATCAGAGTTTATCGCTGAGGTCAAGGGCAAGGGAAGAATAGAGGTTCGTCTTGACGATATCTCCTCCAAAGCCGCTGCGTTCGTCGAGTTCGACTGCGCGGATTATACCAAAATACGCTCGGACAGCTTTGCGCAGTTTGACGGAAGAAATCATGACATTTATTTCGTATTTTCCGGCTCCGATATAGAGCTTAAGTCGTGGAGGTTTTCGAAGGGCGACGAGCAGCTTCGTCCTGAAGAGAGCATAGCCTCCACCGAAATACCCTACAAGACGCTGGTAATATCGGGACAGACCGAGCCAGGACCGAGCCCCTCTGCGATGCTCGACATTCCGAAGGACGGGGACTATTCCATAAAATCCTCTTCTTTTGAAAAGGACAGCGCCATAGTCAACCTCGGGTTTATTAATACCGATACCAATGCGAAGTATAAGGTGCTTGTGAGATCGCTGACGCTGGCAACCGAAAACGGAGATGTTGAAGTTCCCGTAAATAAGGAACTCGATCCCACAAGCTCGTCGGAAAACGGGCTTGAAAACGGCTGGGGCGACTCCGAGGTCGGATCGCTGGTTTACGGCACGGAGGAATGTGGAATATTCGCAGCGAAAACAGACATAACATGGACAAACTATCGTCTTGCGCTTAAAGTAAACGGCGAAGAGACGCCGTTCACATCCATCACCTACAATGTCACCGTAAGCGGTCTTGAGCTTGACAGCTGACGGAGGCAACGGAAAATAAGGAGGGAAAAATGAAAAAACTTGTTAGGTTCGCAGCGGCGCTGATGGCGGTATTGACGCTGACGGCATGCACGGCGGAAGTTGGCACGAGCTCCGTGACGTCGACGCCGATGTCGACGACGACGTCGACATCAACGTCGAATCCGCTACCGAGCGTCACCACCGAGCCCGGAAAAGAGGAGGACCCCAAAGTGCTTGATAAGGATATCATAAAATCCACGATAACTTCAACCGACGACGGCAAGGGAAACTACACAAATCCCGTTATTTTCGCCGACGTGCCCGATATTGATATAATCCGCGTTGACGACGCGTTTTATATGGTTTCGACGACCATGCACCTGTCTCCGGGTTGTCCCGTAATGAAATCCTACGACCTTGTAAACTGGGAAATAGTAAATTACGTTTTTGATACACTGGAGGACAGTGATAAACTTGCCTTAAGAAACGGGGAAAACAATTACGGCAAGGGTCAGTGGGCGACTACCCTCAGATATAACAACGGTGTGTATTACGCCGGCTTCACTTCCTTCTCCACCGGAAAAACTTATATCTATCATACCGACGATATAGAAAACGGAAAATGGGACAGGTTCGTGTATGACGAATGCTTCCATGATATGAGTCTTTTGTTCGACGACGACGGCAAGGTGTATCTTATCTACGGCGGCGGAGAGATATGGTGCGTTGAACTGGAAAAGGATCTGAGTGCGGTCAAGCCCGGAACCAAGAAAAAACTCATCAACAACGCGGGACTTGTCAAGGGCTGCCTTGCCGAGGGTTCTCACGTCTATAAGCTGAACGGATATTACTATATTTTTATCATAACATGGCCACCTAATAGCAAAAGAACGCAGCTTTGTTACAGAAGCGAAGCGCTCGACGGCGAGTGGGAAAGGAAAGTGATAATCAGAGATAATATGGGCTTCAGAAATGATGGTGCCGCACAGGGCGGTATCGTCGACGATAAGGACGGCAACTGGTATTGCTTTGTATTTCAGGATCACGGGGCGGTGGGCAGAACTCCCGTTTTGTCGACCATGACATGGGAGGACGGCTGGCCGGTAGTCGGAGTTAAGGGAAAGGTGCCAACGACCGACAAGATTCCTATCGCGGGTCACGAGAAAAAGGGCATCGTCACAAGCGACGAATTTATCAACTCACATATAGTGAGATCCTATCATAGCTTTGCCGACACGCCCGAGGAAGCTGGCGAGAGCGATTATAACGGCTCTAACCTCGGGTTGGAATGGCAATGGAACCACAATCCCGACAACCGCCTCTGGTCGCTCACCGAGAGGGAAGGCTATCTGAGGCTGAGAACGGTCGATGTCTGCAGCACAGTTGCCAATGCGAGAAACACCATTTCGCAGCGAACCTTCGGACCAGAATGCGGCGCATATATCAAGCTCGACGTTTCAGAAATGAAAGAGGGCGATGTTGCGGGGTTTGCCGCCTTCGCAGAGAAATACGGTTATGTCGCCGTAAAAATCGAGGACGGGAAAAAATATATCGTAACGGTTTGGTATGACGATAACGACGACGTTGAAAAGGAATTTGAAACGGAAAGGGTCGAAATAACGGAAAACGAAGTGTATCTGCGGGTCGACTGCGATTTCAAAAACGCAACGGACAAGGCGTATTTCTATTACAGCCTCGACGGCGAGAACTGGACAAAAATAGGAGACACGCTGCAAATGAATTATTACGGTCTGCATTTTATGGGATACCGTTATGCGATATTCAACTTCCCGACAAAGCAGACGGGAGGTTATGTCGACGTGGACTATTTCAGGGTGGAAAACAAACTGCTCAAATAAACTGATACATTCAATGCGTTTCAGCCGCACAGGGGGTAAGACCTTGTGCGGCTTTTTCTTTTTCGGGCTGCTGTTTTTTCTTCTTTCGGGAGGAAAGAGTTTTTTCCATTGAAAAATAGCGGCTTTGTGTTATAATTTAAGTACGGTACTGCGGCAGTAACTGCAATACTGCTAAGAAGGAGCAAAAGTAAAGCCAAAATTTGAGCCGCATTAAACAAAGAAAACGGCTGCAAAAACCACCCACCTTGATGTTGTATAATAAAACTTGACATCCCACGCTCAAAAGAATATGCTAAAATCAGGAGGGTGAAGGACATGTCAGAAGCGAAGAAATACGACAGGAGCTACAAGGAGCAGTCAGTAAAGCCGGCGCTGGAAATAGGGGTAAAGCGAGCCGGCGAGGAACTGAAGGTACCGTACGGAACGCTGTACGGGTGGGTGCAGGCGGCAAAGAAAGGTATCTATACCGACACAACGAAAAAAAGAAGTCCCAGATAACGCAGAAGTACCCGCAGTACGTTATTGATATGCTGTGGGAGCTGAGAAAGGAACAGGACGAACAGTGCGCCGGAATTGGCGACAAGTGGCAGGACTGCGACCGTCTGTTCATCAAGTGGGACGGAAGCCCTATGAACAACAATACTCCCTACTTTTGGTTCAAGGAGTTTTGCAAAAAGAACAGCATAAGGTTCTGCGACATTCACTCGTTAAGGCACTTACACGCAAGCATGCTCATCAATGCGGGCGTTGATGTGGTTGCAGTATCGGCGGATTTGGGCACTCGCAGGCTTCAACGACAACGAACATCTACTGTCATATGTTCCAAGAAGCACAGGCAAGGGCGAGCCGGGCAATCGCCGACGCACTTATCTTTGACAAAAAAGAAAAGCAGGGCGGCGAAAAAGCCGAATTTCCTGCTTAAAAACCATAAATTCAAAATAAGAACCTCTGCTGTTACCGAAATCAAAGATTTTGAACAGCAACGAGAACCTTGTTGCTTTGCAATAAAGACCAAATAAAGACCAAGACCAAAATCCGTATAAAATGAAACACTCCCCAACGGCTCTGTAAAGCCATTCGGGAGTTTCGTGGTGTGGTGACGCTGACCGCTGCGCAGACGAACTATTTTATGTTCCCGGCGCGTTTGGAGTGGTCGTTTATCTGTGAAATTACCGCTCGCAGCCGGATATTCTCCTATAAAACTACTAACCCCGACAGCTCATTCGAACTGCCGGGGTATTTTGTTTAATAAGATTTACTATGCTATTCTGTTTAATGCCGGACTTAAGTGATATCATTACTTACTCTTAGTACGATTCAAAGCAAAACTTTCCAATTGCCTGATTCTGTCTGAAACAAGCTCAGAAATTGCATCCCGCCTTGCTTCTTCAATATATGACAATGTATGAACAGCCAGAAAAATCAATCCGGATTTTTCTTGTCATCTGGGTCTATATATAATCGGATTTTATTCCCGAAAACTATTAACCCCGACAGTCTATTCGAAAGAATAACTGCCGGGGTATAACTTTGTTCAATTATTTTTTGTTGTGCTTGTTGATCTGAGAATCGGCTTGTTCTGCTTTCCACTTCTCAAACTCCGCCTGACCCTCTGCGCT
>ENA-ORTN01002341-ORTN01002341.1-human-gut-metagenome-genome-assembly--contig:-NODE-2341-length-15607-cov-14.395448_pt1 | contig 15607 bp, 9 predicted proteins | sample MGYA00242070_ERZ509189 | MGnify/ENA primary metagenome ERZ509189 (study PRJEB26280, sample SAMEA2338821) | human gut metagenome | biome: human gut; feature: human-associated habitat; material: faeces...
CTCATAAATCTACCCTTAATCGTGTATTGGATGATAGTTGCGGATTTTAGGATAAGCTAATTTTATTAAGTTAATAGATTTTCTGATGTTTTTCTCTTTAAACGATTACTGATTTGCTTTGTAATCAAAAGCGAAAATGCTATTAACTGAATTTAACTTTCGTGCGTCCCGATTATGCGAAACGCCTTTTGCGAAAATGGGCATAGGCGCTTTAATCCTAATCGGCCATCAGCGTTCAGAAACTAAAAGACGGGCTGAAAGCATGAAGACACAAAACAGATAAAACAATGTGCGGTCTAATGGCCAATTGTGCTTAAATGTCAATAAGCGCAGCTCAAATAACGTAGTGACTATCCGAATCTCGCAAATCATTACCCCAATTCATTTCGTCGTTTTTTTATTAGCGCTAAACTGGCGGCCATTGTGATTCGGCAAAATTCTGATACAAAAAACTTATCTTAATAAACTCATCACTCGTCACAATAGCTTTTAATATGCTGATTTACAGATTGTTAAGTTGTGATGAGTTGCTTTGCGTACTCATCACGCAACAGACCGTTCACCTCGGATGTGATGAGTTGGAAATGCAACTCGTCACACTCTAAAGCCTTGACTGCAAGGCCCTTATGCAGCTTTGTGATGAGTGATGAGTTTTTCTTAAAATCTTTTTCATATCTCTGTTCCTTCTTGCGTCGTAACATGGCCATGCAGCTTGTAAAAGCTGTCCTTTTACATCGTAAAACACCACGTTTCATCATCTAAAAGCATACCTTTTCCAATGCCGTTTGCCGTCTTTTATGTCCCAACCAGTAATTAATATTCAGCAATGTTAATGCTTTATGTTATTGGTCATCCTGTGCTTTTGCCTTATCTTAATAGTATTTCCGTTCGCTTTTTCGCTGGCATAATGGGCTGTGTCAAGAAAAAACGTACGAAAAGACCAGCAAGGATGGCTGAGAGCATAAATCATCTTGTTTAATTAAAATCTATTTGCCTGACGACGAACTGTGGCCATATAATATAAGGTGTATGTATTGCCCGCATACTCTATGCGCCTCGGATCTGCGCCGTAGGATGCGAAGTCACCTATCTTTGATACGATGCGCTGTGAGCCTATATAGATGTGCTTGGTGTAGCGTCCGCCTTGGTTTGCCACGAGATAAGGACTCACGTAGAGTGAGAACTTGGCCGTGTTGGTGCGTCCGCCGGCAAACTCTGAGTTTACATATACCTGTTCGCTCTCTCCGCTGGTCTTCACCGTGCGCTCGCCGTCAGCGTCATACCAGTAGTTGGTCACGAATCCATCGTCGTCAGAGGCCAGCAGACGGTTCTCCTCGTCCCATTTCAGTTTGCGCTCATGGGCTTTCTCGTCTGTTGTTCCGTCTTTCTTCGTGCGTCCGGTGTTGACGTACACGAGGTTTCCGTTCGCGTCATACTCGTAGGCATGGTTGTTGCCGGTCTTCTGGCTCTCGTCTGGAGTGGCTTCTGTGCGGCGGTCGCCTATGTCATAGGTCGAGGTTGTCACGTTGCCGTCCGCATTTGTTACACGTACAAGTCGCTGGATTCCGTCGTATTCGAGCGTCGTGGTGATGTCCCGTCTGGATCGCTTTCCTGTATGCTCTTCAGAGTCTTTCCGCTGCCGCTCGTATGTGTTTTATCCAGAACTCGCGTATATATATTCATGGATGATACTGGTAACATGTTCCATAACGTCATATTTGAATAATAGAGAATCACAATTTAAGAAGTTGTATAATTGCACTGTTATAATCCCAAATATCGAAATAAGTTTTTATTTCAGTATCTGGAAATACGCCTTTTTGCGTATACACATATGGTGTAATAATTATTTTATTTTCAGTTAAGGATAAACTGATTGTTTTATACGTTTTATACAATGTCTTCCAACTTTTAATGTGCAATTCTTTTAGGGCATTTTTTTGTATCCCATTTGTAATTTGTATCCCTGAATTACTATATTGTAAAGCTTCATTAATTATATTCTCAATATTATGAATTTCACAATTCGATGTAATAAAGCAAGGTGTATGCGCAACCCATAATCCTATTTCATTTTTCGATTCTGGATAAACAATAAACTCTGTTGCCGATTTACATATTGTTATTTGTTTATTTATAGCCATATATAATTTTATAATTGATTAAATTGTTATTTACTTAATAACTTGTATATTTACTTCTACTCCGTTAGATTTTCCATATTTAGTAGCTTCTTGTAAAACTTTTACTTGTGATGGAGAAGCACCCCTTGGAATAGCTATGTCCAAAGTTCTTTTTGTTATATCTTCTTCTGAGATGATAACCCCATTCCAACGTTTTCCTTTGAATTTTGCTACTTTATCGATAATACCTTTTTAAGGTAGAAAATAAAACTTTTCCATTTTGATAACTCTTTGCATTAAGGTCTATACTTTTTATGCTCGTTGCAACACCATTCAGGAATTTATCTATTACCGGGAAATTTCCTTTCAAGTTTTTTCCTAATTGTTCCTCAATTATTAAACAACGTTCAAGCCACGGTAAAGACCAGACACTTTTACTGCTTGCTTTAAAAGCAGCAAGAATAGTCTTTCCCTTTCTTCCTACTATAGACAAAGGGATAATTGTTGCCCCTTGATAAATCAGCTCATTATTGAATGATTCTTCTGCATGGCTATAGGCTTTTTTCTATGAAACTATTTTTTCCAAAAATAAAATTTCCAATAGAAGCAAAAATATTACTTGTATACTTATGATAATATTTTCCTCTAATTTCTTCTAAGATTTGATATCGAGATACACCTGATGGTATTAAATTACCAGCATAATCAAATCCAGGCACATAATTAGCCATAGACCAAACATAAAAGTTTTGGTCATTGACAAACCAATCATTTCCATCAGGGTCGATATATTTTATAGGATTGTTATTTGAATAACAATAGCTACTGATATTTGGATATTTTTCTTTCAATGGATCTGTTGACATCCATAAGCTCAACCTAGAATCATAGTATCTCGCACCATAGTAATACAGTCCTGTCTCCTCATCAAATTCCTTCGCATTGAAGAGGTAAGGCGTATTCCAGATGTTGTTCCGCTCTTCAATGAACACTTCGCCGAACGGCACGTACTCTATGTGCTGTACCACTTCACCGTCCAGATTGGTGATGTAGCTGCTGCTGCCCAGATGGTCGGTATGATAGTAGAATTGCAGGTTCTCGTAGGTGTCGCCTTCCTGGAAGTTGTCCTCCGGTGCGTTGGCCTGAGTCATGGCAGCTTCCATCGAGCCATCGTCACAGCAGAAGCCTTCGCCGTCCACATAGTCGTCATTGTCCGTTCTGTTGTACGGCACCCCAAATGTAGCATAATTTTCTTTGATTGCCTGCAGCTGTTGACTATATTTAACATCATAGTCAACCGTTACCGCGTCAGCCTCTTTGCCGGCATATTGTATGCGCCTCGGATCTGCGCCGTAGGATGCGAAGTCGCCTATCTTTGATACGATGCGCTGGCTGCCTATATAGATGTGCTTGGTGTAGCGTCCGCCTTGGTTTGCCACGAGATAAGGGCTCACGTAGAGTGAGAACTTGGCCGTGTTGGTGCGTCCGCCGGCAAACTCTGAGTTTACATATACCTGTTCGCTCTCTCCGCTGGTCTTCACCGTGCGCTCGCCGTCAGCGTCATACCAGTAGTTGGTCACGAATCCGTCGTCGTCAGAGGCCAGCAGACGGTTCTCTTCGTCCCATTTCAGCTTGCGCTCATTGACTTTCTCGTCTGTTGTTCCGTCTTTCTTTGTGTGTCCGGTGTTGACGTAAACGAGGTTTCTCCTTCGCGTTGAAGAGGTAAGTCGTATTCCAGATGTTATTCCGCTCTTCAATGAACACTTCGCCGTCCACATCGTCATCGTTGTCCGTTCCGTTGTACGGCACTCCAAATATATGAAAAAAAACTGTAATTTTATTCTTTTAAAGCAAAAAATGTACTTTTATCATAGAGGATTTGCTGTCGTAGCGATGTTATTGCAATATTGGAAAGAAAGCTAGTTTTGTCGTGCTGTCTGTTTATATATAATCAACGTGCCTTCCGTCCATTCCGGTTAATACAAACGAATGGGACGGAAGGCAGGCTGATGCAGAGTGCTGTTTAGTGCAATTCCTTAGCTTGCTTTTAAGTCTTATTTCGTGTCATAGCTTTATTTCGTGCCTTAGTTCCGGCTATGCTATTGCTGCTGCGCCTGACGCTTTTCGGCTCTGTATTCCTTTGGCGTCATGTCATATTTCTTGCGGAAGCACTTGCCGAAGTAGCCTGCGTCGCGGAAGCCCACAGAGTAGGCTATCTCTGTTATGCTGTCGTCGGTTGTCTCTATGAGGCGTGCAGCCTTGGTCAGCCTTATCTCCTTTACGAGGTCTACCGGGGCAAAGCCCGTCAGGCTCTTCAGCTTCTTGAAGAAGGCAGAGCGGCTAAGACCTATCGTGCCGGCTATGGTGTCGATGTTGAAGTCGTTAGAGTTGAGGTTCTCCTCAATAATCTCATGAATCTTGTGTACAAACTCGATGTCCTTCTTCACGAGGTGCTGCTCGTAAGAGTCGTTGGCAGCCTCGGCCGTGCTCTCCACGGTGGTCTGCACCACCATCTTGCGCTGGAAGATGCGCTGCTCCTCGAGCAGCTGGTTTATTCTGGCCATGAGGTGACTGCTGCTGAAGGGCTTTGTTATAAAGGCGTTGGCTCCGCTCTTTATTGATGTCAGCTTGTCTTCCTCGGTGTTCTTTGCCGTGAGCACGATGACGGGTATGTGACTGATGTTGAAGTCTTGCCTTACGTTGCGCAGCAGCTCCATGCCGTCCATGCCCGGCATCATGAGGTCGGTTATTATTATGTCGGGGTGGTGCTGATAAATCTTCTTAAGTCCTTCCTCGCCGTCGTGCGCCGTAAACACGTTGTATTTGTTGCTTCGCAGCTGCAGCTGCAGCATGCGGCACATGTCGATGTTGTCCTCTATGAGCATTATCGTAGGCAGGTCGTCCTGCGGCTCTTCCGCTTTCTGCTCCTGCGTGTCCTGTTCTGCTTCGGCCTCGTCTGCTGTCTTGCTGCCAGCCGTATTGTCGTCGAAGTAGACCTCGATGTCTTTCTCGTCGAAGTGTTCGCGGCCCGTAGGCAGTTCAACAGAGAACACCACACCCTTGCCGCCGTCGATGTTTTCGGCCCAGATGCGTCCGTGGTGCATGTTGACATACTCTCTCGACAGCGAAAGGCCGATGCCCGTGCCGGCATAGGCGTTGTCGTCAGACGTCTTGTTGCTTGCCTGCGAGAAGCGCTCGAATATCACCTCAAGCTGCGACTTTGGTATGCCCACTCCGTCGTCTTCAACCCTTATCGTGCACATGTGCCTGTCGTAGTCGTGCTCGAGCGCTATGCATATCTTGCCTCCCTCGCCGGTGTACTTGAAGGCGTTGCTCAGCAGGTTGTTGAGCACTATGGCTATCTTTTCGGCATCGCACCATGCCGTAACGTGTTCTTCAGCCTTGTCGAACACGAAGGCTATGTCGCGCTCTTCGGCATGCATCCTGAACTCCTGCATGAGCTGCTCTATCATGCTGTTGAGGTCGACATACGACACGTGCATCTTCATCTTGCCGTTCTGAATCTTGCGGAAGTCGAGTATCTGGTTTACCAGCTGCAGCATCTTGCGCGCGTTGCGGTCGATGAGGCTAATATACTCCTTGCCCGTAGGGCTCAGCTTCTCGGTGTTCTTCAGTTCCTCTATCGGGCCCTTTATGAGCGACAGCGGCGTGCGCAGCTCATGGCTGACGTTGGTGAAGAAGCGTATCTTCAGTTCGGCCAGACGGTCGTTGATATACACCTCGTTGCGCATCTTTATCATGTACATCACGAGGCGCAGCGCACCGTAGAGGGCCAGCAGCGCCAGCAGGGTGTATATGGTGTAAGCCCACCATGTGGCCCACCACGGCGGACTGATGATTATCTCGATGACGCGTTCGGGCGAGTTGTTGTCGTTGACCTTAACCCTGAACTTATAGTGGCCCGGCGGCACGTTGGCATACGAAGCTATGCGGTTGGTGCCGCTGTTGTGCCATTCGTCTTCGTATCCGTCGAGTATGTAGGTGTAGGGTATAAGGCTGTTGTCGGCGTAGTAGGGGGCAGAGAACTCAATGGTGAATGTCGACTGGTCGTGGTCGAGCACAATCTTGTCGGCATACTTCAGCGAGCCTTCGAATATCGGCGGGTTGAAGTCCCACAGCTCGCGGTTAACCACCTTGAAGTTGGTTATGAAGGTGGGGTATCGGGCGTCGTTGTCGTTTCTTACTGCTTCAGGGTCGAACGACAGCAGGCCCTGGCGGCTGCCTATCAGAATGGTGCCGTTGTGCAGGCATATCGATGTGTTGTCCTCGATGTTCACCTCGGGGAAGCCCGCAAACCTGTCGTAGCTCTTCAGGTAAGACGAGCCCTGCTTCATGCTTGCCAGTCCGTTCTCGGTGCATATCCACAGGCAGTGGCTCTTGTCTTCGACGATAGACGATATGACGTCGCCGCCCTGCTTCTCGTTTATCATGTATGTCTTCAGCACGGGCTGGCGGTTCTTCTCGTCGTAATATTCTATCTTGTTGAGGCCGCTGCCGAATATGCCCATCCAGATATATCCCTTGTGGTCTTTATACATCGTGAAGATGTCGTTGTCGGTTATTCCCGACTTGTGGCTTTCGCGGTAGGTCTCAAACTTTATGTCAGACGGCTTGCTGAACTTTCCGTCGAACGACATCAGTCCGTCTGTTGTGCCCACCCACATGCGTCCGTTGCGGTCTTCGGTTATGGAGCGCACGTCGGTGTATAGCTCGTATCGCGGATACTGCCTGAACCCGTTGCGCTTGTTTCTGAATATTATTCTGCCGCCGCGTTCCTCTATGAGGTTCAGTCCGCCGTAGAAGGTGCATACCCATATGCGCCCGCGGCTGTCCTGATAGGTGTAATACACGCGGTTGCTGCTCAGCGAGTTGCGGTCGCCCCGCTTGTTGGTATACCGTGTTATGCGCAGTCCCTGCGGCGCCATGGCGTCGGGTGTGGCCTTTATCAGTCCGGCGCCCTTGGTAGAGAACCAGTAGTTGCCCTTCTTGTCTTCCATTATGTGGTAGACTGGGCCTATCTCGTTGCTGCCGAACTTTCGCTTTATGTTCCTGGTCTTCAGGTCCATGCAGAACAGCTCGCCCTTGCGCGTGCCTATCCAGAGGTCGCCGTTGCGTGCCTGATATACGGCACGTATGCCGTTGTTGTCGCTGTCGTTGTCGGTTATGAGCATCTGCGGGAACATAAACCTGAAGTTGTATCGCGGGAAGCACACCTTGTAGACACCGCTGCTGGTGGACGACAGCCACAGGATGCCGTTTGCGTCTATGTCAATGTCAAAGAAGTGAGGCTCCGACGTGTAGTTGCTGAAGTCTTTCTGCCGGTTGATGTTCTGCACCATCCTTGTCTGATGGTTGTAGCGCCACACCTCGCCGTTGCGCATCAGTATGAACAGGCCGTTGGCGCCAGTGTCTCTGAACTTCATCTCTGCAAACAGGCTGTCTGTGGGCATGGTGAACGTCTGCGACGTGGCTGTCTTGGGGTCGTGGCATATAAGCAGGCCCCTGCCGGAGCACAGCCACAGCTTGTTATATTTGTCGGTGAACGACTGCGTGATGCCCGATGCCTGCGATGTTATGAGCCTCGGAGCCGAGCCTCTGGCAAAGGAGTAGAGCCCGTCTTTCGTGGTGAAGTACACCTTGCCGTCGATGATGTTTATGCTCGACACGGCCGACTGCATTCCCCTGAAGGCATATTGGTCGGTGTGACCGTTGGCGGTGTTGATGATATACAGGATGCCGCGTGCAGTTCCGATGCACAGATACTGCTTTTTTTTCTTGAAGCACGTTATGTCTCTGTCCTTTATCCTGCCCAGCAGCGGGGCGCTGTTTTTCTTCGTAACGATGTTGAGCACCAGACTCCTGCTTATCCAGTAGACATAGCGGCTGTTTTCGCCCAGGATGTTGGTCTTCAGTTTCATTGTGGCAGGGTCGATGTGGCGCCGCGAGTCGAATATCTTTCTCACCTCAATCTTCTTCTCCTCGTTGACGTATGCCTCAAACACGTCCTTGTTGCGCGTCAGCAGCATTATGTGGCCGTTGTCCATGGCCTGTATCTTTATCACCTGCACGTTGCGCGACTGCTTTTTCAGTTCGTTGTATATGTCGTGGTAAGTTTCGTCATACTTGTTGAACATATACAGATGGTTGTCCGTGTTGCGTATCCACAGATATCCGTTCTTGTCGCCTATGATGTTGCGCACCTTGCGCGGCGGCATGTCCGACCTGTGGTTGGTGCGTGTTATGAAGGGCGTGAACGTAGTGCCGTCGAACGAGCACAGGCCGTGCCATGTGCCGAACCACACAAAGCCGTCGCCGTCTTTCTGCGCGCAGTACACCGTGTTGCTTGGCAGTCCGCTTTCCTTGGTGTAGTGCTCCACTATCATGTCAGGCTGGGCCGCGGCGACAGCGGGTAATAACGTTATCAGCAATATAAGGCGCAACAGGGATTTCATCTTTATATGGTGTTAATTTTTTTGATTCCGTAAGTTGTTTAGAGATTAACAAAATGTAAGGTGATAGTCAGCCGGCGCCGTGATGCAGGCATCCGTGTCCAATGGCGTCAGACTGCCGTATATAGCTCGTATAAACTTGTCTTGCAAAGATAATAACAAAAAAACATCTGTGCAAGAATTAAGTGATGAAAATGTCTGTGTGTCAGATTATTGGTGAGCGGCGTATATCCTGTGGCTATTGTTTTTCAGTCTTGTCGTGCCGGTTCTGTTTGCCCGTTCTGCAGCGGCCCCACGGCTCCGTCTGCCTTTTGTCATTTCGGCTTACGTCTGCGGTCATGCCCGCGGCATGCTGGCATTCAGCATCAGTTGCAGGCAGCGTATAGGTATCCGTAGGGAATCTTTGAGTTTCTTCTCACAGAAGCTTTTTTGATGAGTTATATTCTACATGTTGTTATATCAGTCCATAAGGAATTTAATTCCCAATTAGTTGGAAAGCCCATTGCAGATACATCAATAGAAGGATATTTATTAAGCAATGCCTTAAAACGGGCAGGAAAAGTAGTATTGGGATTTACTGTTTGTAAGAAGTACAGTATGATTGAAAGCACGTAATATACTTTCTTGGTATCACTCGGGATTGGAATAAAAGTTAGATTGGTGCGTCTTGGCACTATGGCATTGATGCTAAGTCTGCGATTCCATAAACGGCTATGATGTGCACAGATATTGCGAACATAGACGATGGAGTGCAGCCATGATTCCATTACAGTATCTGACAGACCATAGAACTTTGCCACCTGACGTCTCGACAGACCGGCATTGAGCCATCTGTACATCATGGAGAGTGTACCAAAGGAGCTGACTTCAAAGGTCATCCAACTCGGAGGAAATTTGTTAGAATGGTTCTGTTGAAAGGCAACAATGGCATCATCATCACTGCGGTGAAGTTCTTCATCCAAACTTTTCAGTAAGGAAGAATGACGGTTCGCATTACGGAAATTCGCAGAATCCTCAAACCAATATATACCGGCTGCATCACTCATAATCAATGACAACTGCGTCCGAACAGACACCTCTATCTTCTCCAGTTCCGAGCAAACCATCTTCCTAAGTTCAGAATCGAACTTGTAAATATTGTATGCTTCCTCAAAAGTAGAGCCGATTTTAAACTGATGACTTTCGTGCTGTCTGAATGGTTTGAGATAGCTTTTCATCCTAAACATACTGATATTCTGCAACAAATGAAATGCACGCTTTTCGTCTTTGAAAGACAGACCTTCTGATTTTAATAGCTGAATCTGCTCACTTACCGAAATCTGTGGTTGGTTATATATTTGCTTCGACATATCTTTAATAAAAAAACTTACCCTGAGCGCGCTGTTCTAGTGGGAAGCGGGGTAAGTATGTTGATGCAAAAATACTATATTTTCCTTATTCTCACAATTTTTCCTAAAAAATCTGATAAATAATTTGATAAATAATACATCAGTTCTATATTCTGCCATCTTAATCGACATTCTATAACAACTTATGTAAAACATTAGATTGGCATCAGCAATTTCTATTACTTTTTCCCTTGTGTTTTAGAAATGAAATGGTTAGAATAAATTCGGCCTCTCAAGAGAACAAATTAAGCCTAAATATCTACTTTTTAAATCTAGTTTTAAAACAGTAAATCGAGATGAATTTTAGCGGGATTTAGTCGCCTCTATTTTATTGCCTGTTGAGAACTTGGCAGACAGAAAACTTTTTGATTTTGACGCTCTCAGAATGGCCTCCGTCAGCGCAGACACGGCTTTCGGACGGAAAAACGCTGAAATTTTATGATTTTGTTAAGTTGTTGATATAGCGTGATTTATGCCGATAGAGATGTCAGAGCGTGAATGTTAAAAAATATAACTCGGCCACTTACGGGTGAAAAACAATAGGTTTTTGCCTCGTAAGTCATAGACTTGTGCCTCTAAAAAGCCTGATTAAGGACATTAAAACCATTGGTTTTGGGGTGTCAGACGGTGCTGATTGTAAATCAAAGTTAAATCCTGAAGGCTTGATGGTCTGTTCCTTTAACATTCGTTATAAGTCCGTTTTCTATTTTAAAGAAAACTCTGTACATGAAAAATGTAAAGACTTTTCTTTCGTGGAGCTGGCGTTTCTGTTCCGTTTCGCTGTCACCTGTCTGACTTGTGCTGACGAACAGCCCCGCTACACATGCACCATTGCCGCATGACTGTTGCGGCAGATGCAGTGTGTAGCGGGGCAGGGCATGGTTGCGGCCGATAATTGCGGCCGTTAGCGTCAGTTGGATATCTTGACGCCTATGAACAGCGTGCGCGGCTGAGTGGGGCCATAGAAATATTTTGAGTCGCGGTCGGCACCCTTGTCAAGGTCCTTCTGAAAGGCGTTGAATATGTTGTTAACGCCGCCGTTGAACTGCAGTTTCAGATGGTCGTTCAGCACGAAGGTGTAGTTGAGCTTCAGGTTCAGGTCCATGAAGTCGGGCGTCTTCTCCATTCTGTCTTTCTCTATGTATCCCGCGAAGTGGGGCACGAGCATGCTGCCCGTGTAGACACCCGACACAGAGAAGTCGAAGTTTTTGAGCGGAGCCGACGTGAAGGTGAAGTAGCCGTAGCAGTCGGGCGTGCGCGTCATGCGCTTTGTAGGCGCCACGTCGGGGTCGCTGCTCCATGCCAGCGCCTCGGTGTAGCGGCTCTGCTGCACGGTGAAGCCCAGCTGCAGCTGCGCCTCCTTGCCGTGAGCTATCTTATAGTCGATGTTGGCTCCGTACACTCTTGCCCCGTGGCCGTTGCGGCGCTCCTGTATCTTGGTGCCCGTGGTCTCGTCGAATCCTGTCTCTTCGAGATAGAACACGTCATTGAGCATGGTGTAGAAGCCCTCTATGAGCAGGTTAGAGCTGAAGTGTCCCAGATTGAAAGCCCAGTCAACCGAGCCGCTGAAGCTGTTTGAGCGTTCGGGCTTCAGTCCGTCTGCCAGCTTTATCATCATCGCCTCGCCGCCCACGGCAGCCACGTGCAGGTCTTCGTCGTAAGCCTGCGGCGCCCTGAATCCGGTAGACCATGTCAGACGGCCCTGCAGCCTGTCGGTGGGTTTCCACAGCAGGTTGACGCGCGGACTGAATATCACGTTGTCCACGAGGTTGTGCTTGTCGAGCCTGAATCCGGCAAGCAGCGTCAGATATCTCATCTTCCATTCGTTCTGCAGGTAGGCTCCGGCAATCCTCACATACTGTTTCAGGTCGCGGCCGTAGCCAGTCATCACGTCGTGAAGCCCGTTAAACTGGTATTCAAAGCCACCCGTCAGCGTGGCAGGCGAGAACAGCATGCGGTCGAAGTTGCCCGAGTACATGGCTCCGCCCACGGCCGTAAGGTCGTCGGTAGTGCCGTATGCGTTGGCGTCCATGCCCGCGCCATAGTAGCTGTTGCGGTCGGTATGCTGCACCGAGCCGTACAGCGACAGCTTGTGCTTGTATTCGTTCATGAATATGTCGTAGGTCAGTCCGCCGCTGTTTATCACGTGGCGTGTCTGCTCGGTTATGTCGGTTTCGTGCGGCTGCAGGTCAAACTTGTTGCCTCCGCGGCGGAATTCGTTGGTGGTGTGATACTCGATGCTCAGGCGGCTGAACTGCGTTGGTCGGTAGTATCCCCTCAGTCCGAAGGTGTTCATGTTGAGCTTGCCCAGCTCGGAGAAGCCGTCGCCGTCGGCGTCATAAGGGTTGCGGTTTCTGTAAGCCTGATAGAATGCCACGCCGTAGGTGCGGTCCTTCGACACGAGCGAGGCGTTGGCGCCGAAATACTGCTCCCATGTCTTGCCGCCGAGGTTCGACATCGTAGAGTTTACCTGGAACGAGTTGTTTATAGGGTCCTTGGTTATTATGTTGATGGTGCCGCCCACGGCGTTGGCGCCAAACAGCGCCGAGCCTCCGCCGCGCACCACCTCTACGCGCTCGATCATGCTGACGGGTATCTGTTCGAGACCATACACGCCCGACAGCGCACTCATCACGGGGCGACTGTTGATGAGCAGCTGCGAGTAAGGACCCTCAAGACCGTTGATCCTTACCTGCGGAAAGCCGCAGTTCTGGCAGTTGTTCTCCACGCGCAGTCCCGACTGGTAGCTGAGCGATTTGGCAAGGTCGGTAGAGTTGACCGTCTCAAACAGCTTGCTGTTCATCACGTTCACCACCACGGGGGCTGCCTTGCGGTTGGTCTCGTTTCTGTTGGCCGACACCACCACCTCGTCCATCATTATGTCCTCTTTCTCCATCACGAAGTGCAGGTCAACGGTATATTCGTTGCTCACCACAACGGTCTTGGTCTGCGAGGCATAGCCCATGAGCTGCACCTTCAGCGTGTATTTGCCTGCCGGCACATTCTTAAGGCGGAAGTGGCCGTCGTCGCCCGTAACGGTGCCCATGCCGTTTTCCACAATCAGCACCGTGGCATAGGCCAGGTTTTCCTCTGTTCCTTTCTCAATGACGTGTCCTGTTATGATGTTGCCCTCTTTCACCGTACTTGGTTCAACGGGATGGGCCATCCCTGCCAGCGGGCACAGCAGGCCCGCCAGAAAAAGTAATATTAGTTTCTTCATTTATTTCTTAAAAAATGCGTAATATCCGGCCATGACGGCACGGCATGCCTGCGTCGTCACAGCATAAATAATAATGTTGAGATAAACCCTGATCGGTCATCGGGTCGCTTGGAGGTTATTAGTGCCATAGGATATAACCTTACCGGCCGTATTTTCGTTTTCTTGTTGCCGTCATGCCGTCTGCTTTTTCGCAGGCATAGTTCACCATGCCGGCAAAAAGTCATACGTCAGTCAGCCCAATGCAAAACAAAAATCCAACCGAATGCCAACGGCCGATTTCAGGATAAAATGATTTATGAAAATGAAGAAACGGGGGGCGCGCGCAGATATATGCCCGAATTGTAGTCGGGCGTGGCGTGTGCCACTGCATATTCGCTGTAGCTTGTGTGAATAAACTTCACGTCGGGCGCCTCAATCTCGGCTGCAGGTCCGGCTTCGAGCGAATTAAAATGTGTGAGGTGATGCAGCACGAGCGTCTGCCCCGTAGGGTGGCTGTGCTTGTCTTTAAAGGGATGTGAGTGAACCACCATCACGCCGTTGACCACATGCACGTGGGCATACACCGAGATTATGGCATAATAAGCCATAAACACGGTAAGCAGCATGGCAGCGCATGCTCTTGTCAGCGTTCGTGAGCGTTGTGTCATATCCGGCGGCAAAGATACATATAAATTATGAAATAAAAAGATAAACGCAAAAAAATAAGAATTAATCTGCTTCGGAATCGGTAAAGGTGTTGTTTTTCTCTATGACCTATATATTTTTTCAGATTAACGGGCAGCAATACGAATAATTTTATAAATTTGCAGACATGATGTCGGCTGGCAACAATCGTAAAATACTCAGGCCGATGCCTTAAATAAAATATGGAGAACTTATAAAAACTTATAAATTATGATGGAAACAATGCCAAAACCATTTGTCGCCATAACATATTACTCGTTATACATTCTTGGCGTATTGATACTTGTACCGGCCATTGTTTATGTAGCCGGCTGGATTTTTGAGAATTACGTACTCAACAACAACATGCCGATAGAGGATGTCATGCAGTTGGGCAGTATGGACAGCGCCACGCTGATTCTGAGCAATCTGTTTATCGCCGCACTCTTTATAAAGAGAAAATATGTGAAGCTGCCGTCTTTCGGTCAGCATGGCTCAGATAACTCTCCGGCATCAGTCTATCTGATGGCAATGCTGATGATGTTGGTCTCAATATTGCCGCTCAACATTTTTGTCTCGGCCCTAAACCTTAACGACTATAGCGAGGCCGTTGCAGCAGACGGACAGCTCTCTTTTGCAAGTATAATAGGCATCAGCATACTGGCTCCGCTGGCAGAAGAGATAGTGTTTCGCGGAGGTATAGAGGAAAAACTGCTCCAATGGAAGACAAATCCGTGGATAGGTATTCTGATTTCCGCCTTTATGTTCTCAATACTGCATTTCTATCCAAGCCTGATTATCGGCACGTTCATAAGCGGAATACTTTTAGGCTGGGTTTATTATAAAACTCGCAACGTAATGGTGTGCTTCGGCATGCACCTGGTAAACAATTCTGCATCATGCGTCATAGATTATATAAGCCCCGGCAGCAGTTTCTATGCCGACATAATGAATCAGACCAGATTCATCATTATCGCCATATTCTGCCTGCTGATATTGGTTGCCTTAATTAATAGATTCAGAAGAATTTAATAAAAAGTTTTGGGGCAGAAACATTATATTTCTGTTTGGCTATTTGATATCCCCTGTTTCCTTTCTCAATGACAGGGATGCTAATGCGCTGCATGGACGGGGAACTGCATCACGCAAGAGGCATTAAGCCCGACATCACAATTCACGTTTATGCCACAGACTATATGAATGGCTACGACAGAATTTTGAACTTGGCACTGAAAATGGACGAAAGAAAGGGATAAAGATATAACGGACGGAATTTGAATTGCTGACGGCAAACGACAGCTTGCGGATTGGGAGACAATCAAGATTAAACATTCAGATGAAATGGAAAAGATTATAAATGAAGACTTTATCAGTAAGATAAAAGAAAGGGTAGTTTGTTTTAATATAACTAAGACTTACCGAAACAAAGAAAGAGACAGCATATATGAATGTGCAAAAAAATATTGGCGTGTGAATGGTCGGCGTGTTAAGGAAGCTGACTATGTACTTGCTGTCAGTGACGGACAGATTATTGGTGTATACAAACCATTGCGTTGGTATATTACAGACTGTAAGATGTATGAAGGCCGTTGGGAATTTGACGGAGAAGAACTTACAGATTCACCTTATTTAGGCCAGAATGTAGGAAAACTGTTTTATCGCAAACAAAATCCTGTGGCCTATATAAATATGTAGGCACTAGGGATGCTGTCGGCATTAATATAATTGAGTAAAGCGGAGATT
>ENA-ORTN01002350-ORTN01002350.1-human-gut-metagenome-genome-assembly--contig:-NODE-2350-length-15564-cov-3.813657_pt1 | contig 15564 bp, 16 predicted proteins | sample MGYA00242070_ERZ509189 | MGnify/ENA primary metagenome ERZ509189 (study PRJEB26280, sample SAMEA2338821) | human gut metagenome | biome: human gut; feature: human-associated habitat; material: faeces...
TCCTTGCGAGAGAATGCCATAAGAGCATGTTTGAGATCACAAAATCCGGCGGAAACTCGCAGATCGTCAAGGGAATCAATAAGGATTCGTTATAAAAGGGAGGTGTCAGAGCATGAAATCGTATGATATTGTGATCATCGGCGGCGGCCCCGGCGGCTATGTTGCGGCGATCCGGCTTGCTCAGCTCGGCGCAAAGGTGACCGTCATTGAGCGTGAGCACCTTGGCGGTACCTGCCTGAACATCGGCTGCATCCCCACCAAGTGCCTGCTTCACAGCGCGGAGCTGGTCGAGGATATCAAGAATCAGGGCAAGGATATCGGTATTGAGGTTGACAATGTAAAGGTCAATTTCCGGCAGGTCATTGCGCACAAAAATGAGATATCCAAGAAGCTCACGAGCGGCATCGCGGGCCTGTTCAAGATGAATAAGGTTACGAAGATCGACGGCGAGGCGAGGTTCACGGCTCCCGGCAAGCTCTCTGTGAAGAAAACAGATGGTACAAGCGAAGAGATGACCGCCGACGCGATCATCGTTGCGACCGGCTCGGTCAACGCTCAGCCGCCGATCCCCGGCCTCAAGGAAAATCCCAACTGCATCGATTCGACCGGCGCGCTCAGCCTGGAAAAGCTGCCTAAGAGCATGGTCGTCATCGGCGGTGGTGTGATCGGTCTCGAACTGGCGTGCGCCTATGCCGCGTTCGGTACGAAGATCACTGTGGTCGAGGCCATGGACCATATGCTCCCCATGCTCGACGGTGACCTGACCAAGATCGGCGTCGCTCATATGAAGAAGATGGGCATGGAGTTTCATCTTGAGTGCCCTGTGCAGAGCGTAGAGACCTCTCCTGTCGGCGCAAAGGTCGTCTGCAAGGACAAGACCGGCAAGACGGTCGCCTTTGAGGCGGAGAAGGTGTTGGTCGCTATCGGCCGCCGCGCCAACACGGCGTCCTTTGATCTGGAGGCTGGTGAGCTCGATAATGACCGTGGCCGCATCCTCGTCAACGAGAAGATGGAGACCAGCGTTCCCGGCGTCTACGCCATCGGCGACTGCGTGTTCGGTCACGCCCAGCTTGCGCACACCGCGTCGGCGATGGGCGAGGTCGCGGCGGAGAACATCATGGGGATCCCGGCGGTCTACGATGAGCGCACGAATCCCACCTGCGTCTACATCGAGCCGGAGGCCGCTTCCGTCGGCCTGACGGAGGAGCAGTGCAAGGCGCAGGGCATCGACTATAAGGTCGGCAAGTTCCCCATGGCCGCCAACGGCAAGGCGCTGATCCTCAATGGCGGTGAGGGCATTGTGAAGATTATTGCCGGAAAGCAGTACGGTGAGATCCTCGGTATGCACATCATTGGTCCCCGAGCCACCGATCTCATTGCTGAGGGTGCGCTGGCCATCGCCGAAGAGATGACGCTGGACGAGATCATTTCGACCATTCACTCGCACCCCACGGTCACGGAAACCATGCGCGAGGCTGCCCTTCAGGCAGAGGGCCGCGCGATACATACATCGAACCGGTGAGAACATTTTCCCTTTCCTGACTTGCGCAGAGCCAGAGGGCTCAGCCGCAAAGACCGAGCCCTCTGGCAATCTCCTTTTTATGTGGAGGAAGCAGGCGCGGATAGGAGGATATTATGGAAAACCTGATTGTAGCGGTCAACTGTGTCATTCCTGTTTTTATCTGTCTGGCAGTTGGCTATATTGCAAAAATGCGGAGAGTGATCCCTGAGGGGACTTATCCGTACATCAATCGTTTCAGCTTTACGGTGCTGCTCTCCGTTCAGATGTTTCATAATGTTTATTCGGCTGAGTTTAACCGCGCTTTTTCCCCAAGGCTGATCGCTTATTTGCTTGGCGCCACACTATTTATCTATATTACGGCCAGCTTGATTTTCCGACATGCGGTCAAAGATCCTCGCACGAGGGGGGCTTACTGGCAGGATGCCTACCGGACGAATGTGGCAATTGTCGGTATTGCCCTGATGGAGGTGCTGTCAGACGCGAACGGTGTGGCCCTTATGACGATTGCTGTTTCGATTCTGGTGCCGCTTTATAATGTCCTTGCGGTTATTGCATTAGAGCTTTGCAGCGGAAGAAAGGTGTCCATCGGGACGGCGCTGAGGAATGTGCTGAAGAACCCCCTGATTATCGGGGCGAGCAGCGGAATCCTTGTTCGTTTCATAGGCTTGCGGCTGCCGTCTGCTGTGGAAAGCGCAGTCGCATCGCTGGGAAAGACTGGAATGACGATGGCCTTGCTGACACTTGGCGCTTCGTTTGATTTCTCTGAGGTGGGGAAGAATCTTCGGCGGCTGTTGTTTGGGAACATAATGAGGCTGATCATTGTACCGCTGATTACGGTCGGATGCGCTGTCTTTTTCGGCTTCCGCGGCGATGAACTGGCAGTTATTCTTCTGTGTGGTGCGACCCCGGTCGCCACGACAGCGTTTTCGATGGCGCAGGTATACAATAGTGATTATGAATTGACCGGACAGTTGGTTGTGACGACCTCGCTGATGTCCTGCCCAACTTTATTTGTGTGGATATTTGCGCTTAAACAGCTACACTTGATTTGACGGTATAATGTCAAATATAGCAAAAAAAGAGAGATGATTTCGCCTCTTTGCTGAAAAGAGAAGAAAATGCAAAAAAGAGTTGAATCAGATAGGGAAAGTATGCTATCTTTTTAAAAGAATACTATAATGTATACAAAATTAGATTCTGAGGAGGGGCTATGTTTACCAGAGAAGAGCTTCTTAAGCATTACGAAACTATGGTCAAGATCCGTAAATTCGATCTTGAGGCAAAGCGTGCCCGCGAGGCCGGTGAAATACTGGGCAATGTGCATGTTTATGTTGGCGAGGAAGCGGTTGCGACCGGCGTTTGTGCATGCCTTGAACGCAAGGATTACATTGAAAGTACGCATCGCGGCCATGGACACACCATTGCAAAGGGTGCTGAGCTTAATCCGATGATGGCGGAGCTTTACGGCAAGGCCACCGGTTCCTGCAAGGGAAAGGGCGGTTCGCAGCATATCGCGGATTTCAGCGTTGGTATGCTGGGCGCGAACGGTATCGTTGGCGGCGGCTTCGGCCTCGCGGTCGGCGCAGCGCTGGCGGCTCGTTATCAAAAGACCGGCGCGATCTCTGTCGTGTTCTTCGGTGACGGCGCATCCAACCGAGGCACGTTCCATGAGGCGGCCAACATGGCGGCGGCATGGCATCTGCCGGTGATCTTTGTCTGCGAAAACAATGGGATCGCCTGCTCCACGCCGCATAAGACCGGCGGACAGCAGGCAGTAATGGATCTGTCCAAGCGCGCGCTTGGCTACGGTATGGACAGCTATGTAGTCAATGGAAATGACTTCTTTGAAGTCTACGACGGAATGCAGCGCCTTGCCAAGCGTGCTCGCAATGGCGAGGGTAATTGCTGTGGCTTCCTTGAATGCCAGACACATCGTCCTTTCGGCCACATCGTAGGGGATGGACAGCGCTACCGTGATCCGGCATTGGCAAAGGCTCGCTGGGAAGCGGACGACTGCATTAAGAACTTTGAACGCCGTTGCCTGAAGTCTGGCTGGCTGGAGCAGGCTGATTTTGACGCTGTGCAGACAAAGGTCGACGCTATGATCAAAGAGGCGAAGCAATTTGCCATTGACAGCCCGTATCCCGATGCTTCGGAGCTGTTTACGGATATGTACGACTAAGGGGGACGGAACATGAGCATTAAGACATATAAGCAGGCAACTTGGGAAGCGATGAAAGAGGAGATGCTCCGCGACCCGTCCGTTTACGCGATGGCGGAGGACATCATCGGGAACGGTGGCTCCATGGGCCATTATATTGGTCTCGGCGAGGCCGTCGGCGATCAGAGCCGTGTGCTTGACGCACCGATCTCCGAGACTGCTATTGTGGCAAGCGCCGTCGGCGCGGCCTTGGCGGGAATGCGTCCTGTCATTGATATGCGCTTCTCTAACTGCCTTCCCGTATGCATGGATGAGCTGACCAATCAGGCAGCGAAGTCTCGCTATATGTTTGGCGGACAGGGTAAGGTGCATATGGTCGTGCGTTGTCCCGACGGTATCCTGAAGATGCAGGGCGCACATCATACCGACTGTCTGGAGGCGTGGTTTGCGCATATGCCCGGCCTACAGGTAGTCATTCCCTCCAGCCCTGCCGAGGGCAAGGGCCTGCTCAAGACTGCCATTCGCAACGACAATCCGGTCATGTTCTTTGAGCAAAATGGAGGGCGAGGTGCCGGACGAAGAGTACACCATTCCCATCGGTAAGGCACGTATCGCCCGTGAGGGGAAGGACGTCAGCATAGTGGTCTACGGCGTTATGGTCAGTCGTGCGCTGACGGCGGCAGAGGAGCTTGCCAAGGAGGGCATTGACGCAGAGGTCATCGATCTGCGGACTGTGTCCCCGTGGGATAAGGAGACGGTCCTTGCGTCGGTCAAAAAGACCGGCCGCGTCGTTGTCGCGCATGAGGCAGTTAAGCAGTGCGGTTTCGGTGCAGAGCTCTCTGCCACAATTGCGGAGGAGGCGTTCTCTAACCTAAAAGCACCTATTGTTCGTATCGGTGCGCCGTTTGTTCCCATCCCGATGACTCCGCATCTGGAGGATATGTGCCGCACGCTGCCCAAGGATATTGTGGCGGCTGTAAAACAGGCTGTAGGAAAATAAAGAGACTGAAATGATCGGCATTTTCAGCAGACAGGCTGGGAGTGTGGTCGGACAGAGAGGAGAACAAGATGGAAGAGAAAACAAGAGTGAAGGTCGTTCCTGCTGAGGCTGGGCGGGTTGCTATGGCTCGCTTGCAGCGTGATACCGATTTGGTTACGGGTATTATCGAGGTTTGCCGTGAAGCTGGCTTTGAAATGGCCGCTTCACAACTGATCATTGGCAGCCTGCGTCGTGCGGAAATTTCTTGGACCCGTCCGAGCGATAAGACGAAGAGAGGCTCTGAGCGGACGCCTGCCATGCCGATTGCCGGCCCATTGGAACTGATCTCAGCACAGGCAGAGGTCTGCCTGACGGATCCGGAGCGCCCGGTATTTCATGTACATGGCGTTGTAACCGATGCGGACGGTAAGGCCTGGGGTGGGCACTTCTTCAAGGGCGGAAACCCAGTTCATGCCACAGTCGACATTGTCATGAATGAGATCAAGGGCGGTTATATGAAATGGACACAGGATGATGAAATTGACCTTGAGCTGCCCGTTCCATACAGCAAATAATAAAGAAAGCGGCCTCCAAACCGAACAGGGGGGCAGAGGCCGTTTCTTGCACCGCTTACGGACGGAGTTGAGAGACGGAGCTATTCATAGCACGACTTTTATTTTCATGTAGCATGGTCATTCGCTCACGCAGGATGCGGACATGGTGTCTGGCCTCAGCCTCTGCTGCGTCACCGTCACCTGCAATCACGGCACGGCAGATTGCGCAATGTTCTTCGTGTGCGGTCCGGACGCGCATATCATCCTGTTTGAAGCTGTCATAAGTGAAGAGGGATATCTGATTTTCATAGTTTATGGCAAGTCGAGCGAGCAAAGGCCTTTTTGATGCTTCGAAAATTGCATAATGGATCACAGTAGCAATCTCATGATGAGCGTATATATCACCGCTTTCAATCGACATACGTGAGCGTTCCATAATTTGATTAAGCTTTTCGATGTCTTCTGCGGTCCGGTTTTGCGCAGCGAGCCGACTGCACATACCATCTAATGCTTCGCGAATATAAAGAATGTCAAGCACTTTATCGAGCTCCGGCAGAGCGACATAGATACGCTTGTTGTCCCGTTTTTCCAGAAAACCCTCTGTTTCAAGACGTTTGATAGCGCTCCGTACAGGAGAACGGCTCATGTTCAGCTGGGATGAAATATACTCTTCTACGACTTGATAACCAGGAGGAAAGATGCCGGTGAGAATTGCATTGCGTAGCTCTCGGTACGCAATGGCTTCATAAGATGTTTTTTTCGGCTGCTTGTCTTGCGAGGCTTCAGAAAGATTCATAATAAGACTCCCTGTGTGGTAGATGTAAAAAAAATACAATAAAAAAACAAATTTGTCAACATGATCTGTATACAAAACAATGAAATGAAATACGACTATAAAATTGACACATTGCACTTAAAACGAAGAGAAACATTGAGCAATGTGGAGAAAAGCTTCCGGAATAAAGAAATACTGTTGAAAAAACTGTAAAATCGTGTAAAATAAAATGTATACAAAATAGTATTTTGCTTTGGACTCAAAAAATGAGATTTATAAATGAATGAAGGGGTGTATAAGCTATGAAACGAGTTGCCGTGGTTTCCGGCGGCGCAGATGGAATCGGCAAGGAGGTTGTTCTGGAATTCCTGGATGCGGGTTTTGCTGTTGCTGCCTTTGACATTAACGATGAAAAGCTGGCGAAGGTCAGCGAGGAATTGAAGGATAGGGATTTTATTGGCATTCATTGCAACGCGATTGAAGAGGAGTCCGTTCAGAAAGCATTCTCTCAGGTAATGGAGCACTATGGCAGGGTCGATGCGCTGGCCAATATTGCAGGCGGATCGCTGGCAATTTCCCAGCCGGTCGATGAGATCAGTCTGGATGGCTGGGAAAAGGTGATTGCCCTGAATATGCGATCGGTATTTCTCTGCACACGTGAAGCGGTCAAAATCATGCGTAAACAGCAGTATGGAAGAATCGTAAGCCTGTCCTCCATGGCGGGCAGAAGCCGTAGTGTGTTTGGCGGCGCCCCCTATGCTGCAGCAAAAGCAGGTGTGATCGGCTTTACACGTCAGTGCTCCAAGGATATGGGGCCTATCGGTGTGACGATCAACGCGGTCGCTCCCGGCACCGTGATGAGCGGTGACCGAATCAGCGGTTTCTGGGCAAATAAGAGCGAAGAGGACAAAGCGTTCTTCTTCAAATCCAATCCTTCCGGCCGCCTTGGCGTACCGAAAGACATTGCCCGTACGATCGTTTTCCTGTGCCACGAGGATGCCTCTTACATCAATGGCGCGGTAATTGATGTCAACGGCGGTATGTGGGTCGGCTGATATGCGGGAAGTTTGGATATTGTCATCCAAAATGGCAGGGTCATTGATCCGGCGGCTGGAATTAATGAAATCTGTTCCGTAGGGATTGAGGGAGCTAAGATCGTTGATATTTCCGCAGGACATCTGGATGGAAAGTATACAATCAACGCAGATGGCTGCATTGTGACGCCGGGGCTGATTGACTTCCATACGCATCTTTTTGAAGGAGGAAGCCTGTATGGTATTCACCCCGATTGCTTGCTTTCTCAAGGGGTTACAGCAGCAGTAGATGCGGGAACTAGTGGTTCCGCAGGTTTTGAGGCGTTTTATCGCTCCATTATACAAAACAGTATTCTGACGGTCAAGGCGTTTATCAGCTTGGGGGCAACGGGACTGTGTGACCCAAAGCACCACCAAAGCTATGAAAAGTCTGGCGTAAATCTTGAACGGCTGCGGACGCTCAAGGAAAGATATTCCGATACAGTCTTGGGAATAAAGGTCGCTATGAGCCGGCATGACGTGGGAGAACTGGGCCTGGAACCGCTTCTGACGGCTGTGGAAACAGCGGAGTGTCTGGGACACGATATGCGCGTTTGTGTGCATAGCACGGACCCGCCATGCAGTAGCGAAGAGCTACTATCAGTACTCCGCAAGGGTGATATTCTTTGCCACTGCTACCATGGTACAGGGCCCTGTATCCTTGACGAGAAAGGCTATGTGCGTGAGGCTTATCGTGATGCGCGCCGCCGTGGAGTTGTTTTTGATATGGCAAACGGGATAAATCATTTTTGCCATGAAAGTGCGCTTGGCGCGATCCGTCAAGGATTCCTGCCGGATGTTATTTCTAGTGATATGGTGAGCTTTGCGTATGGTATTTCTCGGAGAAACAGGAGTTTGCCTTATGTGATGTCCAAGCTTATGGCTATGGGAATGGAACTGACCGACATTATTCGCGCAGTAACTCAGACGCCAGCAGAGCTGATGGGAATGAGCAAAGAAATTGGTACGTTAATGACCGGTGCATGGGCAGATGTGGCGATTTTGCGTGTGGAAAATTGCCCTGTTGTATTTGAAGATGCGAAGATGCAGACATACCGTGGTGAGACATTGCTTTGTCCTCAAATGACGATCAAGAATGGACAGGTCGTGTTTTTCCAAAATAAATTTAACTTAAATTGAAAAGGAGAACCTACCGATGAAAAAGCTGTTATCCCTTGTTTTGGCAGTTGCTATGCTCCTAAGCCTGTGTGCATGCGGGAGCAAGGAGGCGACCTCTAACCCCGGGGCGACCGATGACGAAAGCGGCATTGCTCCCTTAAACATTACATTTAATGTTGCGGTCAGCGGTGAAATGTACGATGCAATGACCAATAAGTTTGCTGAGCGTTGTAAGGAACTGTCCGATGGTGCGATTACGGTTCAGACTGTTGCAGCTGGCACACTGGGCTCTGCCCGAGAGGTTGTTGAGGCCTGCCAGTTAAATTCGGTTAATATGATCTGGGCGGCGGATTCGGAGCTGGATCAGGTTGTTGGTAATCTTTCTTGGGCGTGGCTCCCGTATACGGTCACAAACTATGAACAGGCTGACGAGTATTACAATGAGGGCTGGATCGACGAAGCGATTGCGGAAATATGTGCCGAGGCTGGTATCACCTGCGTTGCAGGCTCTGAAAATGGCACCCGTCTAATGTGCACAAAGGGCGTCATTGTTGATTCGATTGATAAGATGAAGGGCTTGAAGGTGCGTGTGCCGGAGCAGGCACCGCTGGTTCGCTTCTATAGTCTTTGCGGTTCTCTGCCCTCTACCATTACTGCAAGCGAGTCTTTCTCCGCGATGCAGCAGGGTACGGTTGATGGTTCGGACAATACGCTTGTGAATTTGAACAACCTGGGCTTCTTCGACATTGTTGATTGCATTACTGCTCTGAACTATCAATATTCCTCTGCGAAGATTTGTGCCAACAAGGCATGGTATGATGCTTTGAGCGACGCGCAGCGCGAAGTGATTGAGCAGGCGGCTGCCGAAGCCGGCTTGCTGCTGAGAGATTGGATCCGCGATAATGAGGCACAGCTCTTTGAAAAGGCAGAGAGCATGAACATTACGGTAGTGAATCCTGACGAAGCGTTTCAGGCTGAGCTGAAGAAGGCGGCTTCTGTGATGTGGGAAGAGGCTTACGGCGATTATCCCGAAGAGTATCACCACTATATTGACAAGATGATCGAGACCTTCGGCAACTAATAATTGGGAAAGCAGGTGCGGGAGGAATGGAATACCCATTGTTCCCGTACCTGTTTAAGTTTAAAGATGGAAGGAGAGAAGGCATCTCATGAATGGTTATAGAAAGTTTACAGGTGCTCTTTTTAAAGTCAATGATGTCATCAGCAAAGTTGAGCTTTTGCTGATGTCGATTTCCATGGTCATCCTGACAGCGGTCATGTCGTGGCAGGTGCTGACACGCTACTTTATCGGTATTCCGGCGACATGGGCAGAAGAGCTTTGCCGTTATCTGTTCATCTGGACAAGCTTTGTGGGTAGCGCCTATGCCGTTTGGATGAGCGAACATATTGAAATTGACCTCATTGACAATGTTATTAAAGCAAAGTTTAAGGATGCAGAGAAAGTGCTGGCCGGGTTGAAAAAAATCGTTCTTCTGGTCATTATTGTGTTTTCCTTGTATTTTCTCAATCTGTACTATGGTTATGTAGAGCAGATTGCAAGGCTCAAACAGTATTCTGGTGCAATGGAGATCAACATGGTTTATCCCATGGCCTCCGGCGTAGCAGGGTTGGCTTTAATCGTGTTTCATGCGCTCAGTTTGTTGCTCATGCCGATTGAAAGCAAAACTGGTAAGAACTTAGGCGAGGAGGCGAAAGAGTAATGGGAGCGTTGTTTGTTTTTCTGGGAGTCTTTTTTCTGCTGGCAATTCTGGTGAAAATACCAGTTGGCTTCAGCTTGGGTATTGGAGCGACTGCGACTTTCCTGTATGCACATCTTCCGGTTATCAATATGGCACAAGGTGCGTTTTCTGCACTTGACAGTACCTCTTATCTGGCGATTCCGTTCTTTATGATTGGTGGTATGCTGATGGAGTACAGTGGTATTTCCAAGAGCTTGCTGGATTTGGTCGAATCAATTATCGGTCGCCTCAAAGGGGCATTGGGCATTGTAACAATTGTTACGTCTGCGCTTTTTGGTGTGCTGACAGGGTCTGCAATGGCGACCATTTCTGCAATCGGGCGTATTGTGACCCCTGTTATGAAAGAAAGAGGCTACCGTCCAGCATACATTGCGGGACTTCTGGCATCGACTTGCTTCCTCGGTATTCTGATTCCGCCATCCGTGCCGGGAATTATGTATGCTCTGGCAGCTTCGACATCCGTTACGGATGTTTGGATGAGCACGATTGGTCCTGGACTTCTGTTTGTGCTCGGTTATTGTATTGTGAACTATTTGCGCCACGGCCGTTTTGAAGTTATTAATACTGAGAAGGTGACCTTTAAGCAGGCGGTCGGCAATTTTGGAAAACGCCTTTTCCAAGCAATTCCGGCTCTTCTGATGCCGATTATCATTTTCGGTGGTATTTATGGCGGCATCTGCACAGCAACTGAGGCTGGCGCAATCAGTTGTGTCTATGGTGTCATTTATTTTTTGATTAAAAAGATTGCGTTTCGGAATTCAATTGATAAGGATGCAAACCTGGGGAAAATTTTTGCACTTAGTGCGGTTGTGACCTGCACGATTACTTTTGTCATGATTTTTGCAAATGTCGCTACTCGCGCCATTACGCTTTCCGGCGTGACTAATATGGTTTCTGCGTGGGTTGTAGAGAATATCAGTAACCGCTATATATTCCTCCTTATTGTAAATGTGATCTACCTTATTATGGGTACATTTTTGGACATTAACTGTAGCCTTCTGCTCATGACACCGCTGCTGCTTCCTGCGGCTAAGGCACTTGGAATAGACGAGATTCACTTTGGAGCGATTACGCTTGTAAATCTGAGCGTTGGTTTTATGACGCCGCCTTTTGCAAATGGCATTTTTATGTCTGCAAAAATTGTTGGCGTAAACTTTGTCGAGGTTATTAAGGAAATTTGGCCGTTCTTGATTGTTGGTTTGGCCGTGATTGCTATTACGACTTATGTTCCCGCTGTTTCTCTGGCTTTTGTCCCCGGTCATCCGGTCTGATTTAGAAGCAAAAGGAGAATAAATAATGCTACGAAATCTTGCTGACGAATTATTGCAGGGTGCAATTGATATGCATTGCCATGCATACCCAGAATTCAGCATGGAATTTCCGTGCAGATATACACCAGATGAGCATATTCAGATGATGATTGACTGTGGCATGGGTGGCGTTGTATTAAAGTCTCATGTCTGGCCGACAATGGGGCTGGTCAGTACGCTAAAAAGACAGTTCCCAGATTTTACAATAGTTGGTAGCATTACACTCAATGACGGCGTTGGAGGCATGGCTCCATGGGTTGTTGAATCCGCAGCTAAACAGAATGCACGCGTGGTCTGGTTTCCTACATGGAGTGCACATAACGACATAGAGCGAGGCGGTATCAGTAAGTTGATCGGGAGCTATGTTCCCTCATTCCAAGACTGTATCGATCAGGGCGGACGGCGCATGACAAATGATGATGGTGGTGTCCGCAAGGAAGTTATGAGCGTGCTTGAGGTTTGCCGCGACTATGATATGGTTACCTGCACGGGACACATTTCTCCCGTCGAGAGCATTGCGGTCGCTAGAGCCGCGGCAGACATTGGCCTGAAGAAGCTGATACTTAGCCATCCGGATTCCGGGTCGGTTAAAGCCACCATAGAGCAAATGAGCGAGTTCTCCCGTTATGGAGGATATATTGAGTTGTGTGCGTTAGGGCTCACCCCAATCCATCATCGCATTACACCATCTCAGCTGAAGAATATTGTGCAGATGGTCGGCGCGGAAAAATGCGTTATGTCCACAGATTATTTTTTCGCGTGGGACTCTGCATCTCCAGAGTTGATGCGCTCCCTTATTAGTGCGCTTCTTTATGTAGGCGTCACAGCGGAAGCGATTCGAACGATCAACAGAGAAACACCGCAAATGTTGCTGAATATTAAGTAAAGAGAAAGGATGAATCGATGATGAAAACGACCACTAAGCTACGGGAGCTGATCAAGAGCAAGGAATTGATCGTTGCCCCTGGTGCATTTTCACCCTTGTGTGCGAAAATGATTCAAAAGGTCGGCTTTAATTGTGTATATATGAGCGGTTACGGTGTAGCCGCGTATCGTCTGGGGTTCCCGGATGTAGGACTTATGACAATGAATGAGTCTCTTGATACAGCCAGAGCGATTGCTCAAGCCTGCGACCTTCCTGTAATTGCTGATGTGGACAATGGTTATGGGAATGTAATAAACGTTAAGAGAACGGTTGAAGAGTACGAACTGGCAGGTGTGGCAGGTATTCAACTGGAGGATCAGAGCTGGCCGAAGCGCTGCGGACATATGGAGGGTAAAGTTCTGATTTCTGCCGAGGAAATGGTGCAGAAAATTCGCATAGCAGTTGCCTCGCGCAAGGATCCAGATTTTGTTATTGTTGCAAGAACAGATGCGAACACGGTACTCGGCTTTGATGAAGCCATACGCAGAAGTAACCTCTACGCAGAAGCGGGCGCAGACATTATTTTCTTTGAATCGCCGACCTCTGATGAGCAGGTAGAGAAGATACCGGATCTTGTGCATGCACCAGTTATGCTGAATATGTCCGAAGGAGCTAAAACGCCGCTGCGTAATAATGCAGAGATCCGGAGCCTTGGCTATAAGCTGGTTATTTGGCCCTCATCGGCAACATGGGCGGCGGCGCGCGCGATTCAGGAGATTTACCAGATACTGAAAGACAAGGGTACAACTGGTGAGGATTTGGAAAAGTTGATTTTGTTCCATGAGTTTAATGACCTTATTGGTCTGCCAGAGGTTATGCGACTTTCAGACGAGTATAAGACGGGGACCACATATTAAGCATATGAACGGCAGAATGTGTTTACAAGGATGCATATTCTGCGCCTGAAAGATGCAATTTAAGCTATGACAGACTACAAATGGCTCTTCTCCGCAAGACCCGGCAAAGACAATACCAGGAACAGGAAGTTTCCCTTTCAAAAAGCGATTCCCTTCATCCTGGCCTTTAGAGGCGGAACGCTTAACCACGAAATTATGGATTTCTTTGGCTTGGATCCCTCTGCGGGAACTTCTTCTGCTTTTATCCAACGACGATCTACAATCCTTCCAGAGGCGCTTGAATCCCTATTCCATGACTTCTCCAGAAGTGTCGACGAAAACAAGCTGTACAGAGGCCTCCGTCTTCTTGCCGTTGATGGCTCCGATTTACAGATTGCAGCCAATCCCAAAGACCCGGATTCCTACTATCCGGGGTAAACGGGCAGAGAGCATACAACCTGCTGCATATCAACGCTATGTATGATTTGCACCAGCACATTTATGTGGATGCTCTTGTTCAGAAAAGCAGAAAGACTGACGAATCCGCTGCATTAACTGCCATGGTAGATCGCTCTGCTATTGAAAGTGCTTTGCTCCTTGCGGACAGAGGCTATGAATCCTATAACAATCTTGCTCACATTCAGGAGAAGGGCTGGAATTTCTTGATCAGAATTAAGGATGGCACAGCCGGTATTGCATCCGGCCTTGCTTTGCCAGCCACAGATGAGTTCGATGTTCCTTTCCATTTGAAACTGACAAATAAGCAGTCAAATGAAGTAAAAGAACTGCTTAAAGACAAAAATCACTATAGGCATATCACAAATACCATCCGATTTGATTATCTGCCACGCACATCAAGAAAGTACGACCCTGCTGTATTCTTTGAACTGCATTTCAGAATCGTTCGCTTTCCTATCTCAGATACCGCGTGTGAAACCATTATTACGAATCTGGATGCATCCGCTTTCCCCTTACATGATATTAAGAGGCTTTATGCGATGCGCTGGGGTATTGAGACCTCTTTTCGCAACTTGAAACACACTCTGGGACTTCTTCATTTACACGCAAAAAAGGTGGAGTTCGTTCTCCAGGAGATTTTTGCCAAGCTCACCATGTACAACTTCTGCGAATTGATTACACAGTCCGTAGTCATCCGGCAGGCACAGAAAACGCATACCTATAAGGTTAATTTCTCTGATGCAGTACATATTTGCAGACAATTCTTCCTTGGAGATGTCCCTCCACCCATTCTTGAAGCCATGCTTATGAGATATATTTCGCCCATTCGCCCCGGTCGAAAAGATACTCGTAAGCTAACGCAGAAATCTTCTGCCAGCTTCACCTATAGAGTAGCATAATTCTTGTGATTTGAACATTCTTTTTAAAGCGGATTTTCCGATCCGCTTTGTTGTCATGCCCTGATGTCGCAAAAGACAGCACACAGCAAAGCGAAAGCAAGCTGTGTGCTGTCTTTGTGAGGTTCCTTACTTGCTAACTAAGTGACATTGGCCATAGATAGGCGGCTGTGCTTTTTTAACAGTAGTATTCAGTAAGCGATATTTTTCTTCGCGCGAAGTAGATAATCAAATAAGCGGAGATTTTCGTGGATCATTTCGTCGATTTAAGTAATTTTTGCAATATTTTTGCTGTGATTTTTAAGATGGTGCAGGTACACGCAGGTCGCTGGCGGCTTCCATCTTGAACTTGTTCATGGCCGCGCGGGCCTCGGGAACGTTGAGCTTGTTGGTATTCTTGCTGGACATAATGATTTTCTCCTTTTGTTTGAATGTTTGGTTGGGTTTGTTGCTTTTGGGTATCGCAAACATAGCTTTGCCGGATTTTTTGTCGGTATGCAAAGCGAAAGGAGGTAAGTTTTGTTAAAAAACGAGAAAAGGGTATTTTCCGGCGGCGCGAGTTATGCTATCATAAAAAACAACGGACCGACGTCGGAGGGGAAACGAGAGGAGAAGCGGATATGGAAAAGATCAAAAAGAATCTTGGCTTTGGCTTTATGCGCCTGCCGATGCAGGGAGAGGAGGTCGATCTCGCGCAGACGCGGCAGATGGTGGACGCCTTTCTGGCAGCCGGCTTCAACTATTTTGACACCGCCCACGGCTATCTGGATGGGAGGAGCGAAACGGCGCTGAAGGCCTGCCTGACGAGCCGCTATCCGCGTGAGGACTATGTTCTGACCAACAAGCTGACGGCGAACTTCTTCAAAACGGAGGCGGACATCCGGCCCTTTTTTGAAAGCCAGCTCGCCGCCTGCGGCGTGGACGATTTCGACTTCTATCTGATGCACGCGCAGAGCATGAAAAATTTTGAGCATTTCAAGGCCTGCCGCGCCTATGAAACGGCGTTTGCGCTCAAGGCCGAGGGCAAGGTGCGCCATGTCGGCATCTCGTTCCACGACAGCGCGGAGATGCTCGACCGCATCCTGACCGAATACCCGCAACTCGAGGCCGTGCAGCTGCAGTTCAACTATGTGGACTACGACGATCCCGCCGTGCAGAGCCGCAGGTGCTACGAGGTCTGCCGGAAGCACGGCAA
>ENA-ORTN01002393-ORTN01002393.1-human-gut-metagenome-genome-assembly--contig:-NODE-2393-length-15353-cov-2.986403_pt1 | contig 15353 bp, 12 predicted proteins | sample MGYA00242070_ERZ509189 | MGnify/ENA primary metagenome ERZ509189 (study PRJEB26280, sample SAMEA2338821) | human gut metagenome | biome: human gut; feature: human-associated habitat; material: faeces...
AACCAGTGACCACCATCGGAATCAATCCATCCTTTTTCACTTTTTGTAGCAACTCCCATGCACCGGGCATACGTTTTGCTTCAGGATACGAATTGAACAAAACACTTTTCTCCTGATAGATACTTTCTATTTCTTCTTGGGTAGCTTCTCTGCCCAGTTCACGTTGGAAAACAATATTAATAGTGGAGGCTCCTGTCCGTCCTTCGTGCATATATGCTTCTTCGCGGCTAAGAGTGAGTCCATGAGATTTCATTACTGTATGCCAGGCTTCCGAATGATAGGGCATAGAGTCAAAAAGTACGCCGTCCATGTCAAACAGGACGGCTTTCAGTTTCTTTTTCATACTTTGGTACGTTGCAGAATCTTTTTAAGATGATATTTTATTTTTCTATAAGCATTTTCTTCAGATCAGACAGAGGAATAATCACATCGTATTGCTGACCGGATTCCTTGCCGATATATCTGTAGGTAATATTTTTATTGTTCTCCACGCAGGTTTTTATGAATATCTGGGTGGCGGGATCGGTCTGACTTGCCAGTGTTGATACAATACCCTCTTTCACTTCTGCTGCGTTTTCTTCAATCTGGCTGATGGGACACAATTCTTCGTCCACACTGCATATATAAACAACCGATTCGCCTATGACCTCGATTTTTTCGACAATGACTTCTTCGCTGGCTTGCATCGGGAATTGCAGGTTCGCCATTTTCAGTTGCGCTTCAAGCTTTGTTTGTCCGCTTTGTGCCGGGTCGGCATTTGTATTAATCACTTCTTTCAGTTCTTCGGCGGTAAGTTCGCAAACCGCTTGTTCGCCCGACTTATTCCCTACAAATATCATGTGTAATCCGGAATTGCATTTTGCCATCAACTTGAGCATCTCTTTTACATCTGCTGCCGGATTTTGAAACATCATTGTGATAGATGATTTCATGCTTTCCGGATTGTCTTTCAATATCTTTATATTGGTAATCTCTTCGTTCATGTTCAGCGTGTACACTACGTTATTCCCGTCGTAGATGATGCTGGTGATCGTGCCGACTGCTCCCATGTCTATCGGACACTGTTTGTTGGCTACTCCGATCACTGTCTTGAGTTTGGCTTCCTGGCAACCGGTCATTACGAGCATTAGCAATGATATGCTACATAATAATATGAATCCACTGGATTTCTTTAATAAATTTCCTGTCATTTTATTTGTTCTTTTTAGTTTGATTCGCTTAATCTACAGTTGTATACGAGGCAAAGATAACGATAAAAAACGAGAGATAAGTTAGAACGGGAAGATAGTTTAGTGATTACTTGCCATGTGGTATGTACTGCCAACTCTTGTCGTGTAGACTGTTCGGCACTACTGAATTGCGGCGTATTACTTGTATAATTATTTGTTGTTTAGAAGAATATGTGTATTTTTGTAACGTTATAAACTCGACGATAGCATGAAAAAGAGAGTATTATTGTTGCTACCATTGTTTTTAGGCGCCTGTTCTGATAGCGGGGAAAGTCCTGTTATCAAGATAGAAAAGCTTTATGCAAAGGTTGAATCGGATGATGAAAGTTCCGGTTCCGGTGAAAAAGACTATGCGAATCAGAGGGACGAATTGCCGGCCTTGAAGGTGGGGGACGAAGTGAAAGCTCTTCTGCTTTTGGATGGAAATGGAGCTGAACTGAAAACCTTTAGACTTCAGAATGATGATGAAGTGGATACTAAACTCATCTTTGAGAAAACAGAAGTATCTACAGAGGGAAATCTGACAGATGTGGAAAAGGGACAGCTTCGTTTTAAGGATGGTGTGTCAAAAGCTAAAATTATGGTGATTGCGACCATCAAACAAGTAGATAAGAACGGCGATGTAAAATTAGAGTTCTATCTTTCTTCCAAAGCCGAATGTGAAGGAGCACAGGAAGAAATCGGCTTGAAGACGAAAGCGGAGGATGATAAGTAAAAATGGTGCGCTGTAAACGGTACAACGGATAATAAACGGTGCAATCGGAAACAGTAACCAATAGAATATAATAATGAACGGTGAACAAATCCATGCATATAGCATAGTTGTTCACCGTTCATTGTTTATAGTTTACCGTTTATAAAAACGTTCTTGATTACAGTTTTGCACGAATCGCTTTAGATTCTTCTTCATACCCCGGTTTGTCAAGCAACGCAAACATATTCTTTTTGTATGCTTCCACACCCGGTTGGTTGAATGGGTTCACGCCCAGCAAATAACCGCTGATACCACAAGCCTTTTCGAAGAAATAAAGCAGACCACCGATGTTGTATTCGCTCAATTCCGGAAGTACGATGCGCATATTAGGTACACCGCCGTCTACGTGAGCCAACTGTGTTCCCAATTCGGCCATCTTGTTCACTTCGTCCACACGTTTGCCGGCTAAGAAATTCAAGCCGTCCAGATTTGCTTCATCAGAAGGAACTTCCAGTTTGTGGTTAACCTTCTCTACTGAAATCACCGTTTCAAAGATAGAACGTTCGCCTTCCTGAATCCATTGACCCATAGAGTGGAGGTCTGTTGAGAAATCTACCGATGCAGGGAAGATACCTTTATTGTCTTTTCCTTCAGATTCTCCGTAAAGCTGTTTCCACCATTCACTTACATAGTGCAGTTTTGGGCAGAAGTTAACGAGGATTTCGATCTTCTTACCATTTCTGTACAACTCATTGCGGGTAGCAGCGTAGATAGCAGCAGGGTTTTCAGCAAATGCAACGTCCGAACCACATACTTTTTCCATGTCGGCAGCACCGGCAACCAGTTTGTCGATATCGAATCCGGCCACTGCGATTGGCAGCAAACCAACCGGAGTCAGGACAGAGAAACGTCCGCCTACGTTATCGGGGATGATGAATGTTTTGTATCCTTCTTTGTCGGCTGTTACACGGGCAGCACCTTTCTTGGCATCCGTCACGGCAACGATTACTTTCTTTGCAGTTTCTTTGCCGCGCTGATCTTCACATTGCTTCTTCAGCAAACGGAAAGCAAGCGCTGTTTCAGTTGTAGTTCCTGATTTGGAGATATTGATGACACCGAATTTCTTGTCTTTCAGATATTCAGTGAGTTCATACAAATAATCTTCGCTGATATTATGTCCGGCATAAATCATGATCGGATCAGCCTTCTTATTCTGCAGCCAGGTAAAGCTGTTGGACAGAGCCTCGATGACGGCACGTGCTCCCAAGTAGCTACCACCGATACCGGCAACGATTACTACCTCGCAGTTATCTCTCAAAACCTTTGCAGTAGCATTCAAGTCAGCCAGGTGTTCTTTAGTGATAGAAGAAGGCAAGTGCAACCATCCTAAAAAGTCATTACCTTTGCCTGTTCCTTTTTCAAGCATTTCCTGTGCGGCTTTAACCTCAGCTTCGTAAGCAGAAACTTTTTCTTTGGAGATAAATCCAAATGTCTTTTCAATGTTCAAGTTTATCATATCGTTTTTGTTTATAAGGTTATCTAAAAGAATCAGTTAATAATTTAATCTCGATCGTGGGCGAGATACGCTCGTACAGGATGTTGTAAACAGCGTCCAATATGGGCATATTGACATGATGATGTTTGTTGATTTCCTTGATACACTTCGTACCATAGTAACCTTCCGCAATCATTTCCATTTCAATTTGCGCACTCTTAACGGAATACCCTTTACCTATCATCGTTCCGAAAGTTCGGTTGCGGCTGAAGTTGGAGTAACCGGTCACCAATAAATCCCCCAGATAAACAGATTCATCCACGTTTCTGTTCAACGGATGCACCGTATTCAAGAAACGGTTCATTTCCTGAATGGCGTTGGAGATCAGTACAGCCTGGAAGTTGTCGCCATATTTCAGACCGCTACAGATACCGGCAGCGATGGCATATACGTTTTTGAGTACCGAACTGTATTCGATACCCGCTACGTCATCACTGACAGATGTTTTGATGAAGCTGCTTCCCAAACGACGTGCGAAGATACGTGCTTTGTCTTTGTCAGGGCAGGCGATAGTCAGGTAGGAGAGGCGTTCCAAGGCTACTTCTTCTGCGTGGCAGGGACCTGCAAGGACTGCTATATTTTCTGGTGGTACACCATATTCTTTTGTGAAGTATTCCGATACAATAACGTTGTCATCGGGTACGATTCCTTTGATAGCGGTGATGATAAACTTATCTTTTATCTTGGTTTTCAGTTTTTTCAGATGCGCCTTCAGATAAGGAGAGGGAGTGACGAAGATCAGTGTATCCGATTCTTTCACCACATCGTTGATGTTGGAACTGAATGAGATGCGTTTTGTATCAAATTTCACTCCTGTCAGATAAGCCGGATTGTGCCCTAATCGTTTAAAATCGGCAATGCGGTCGTCTCGCCGCATATACCAATTGATAGAGTCTTCCTGGGCCAGACACATCTTTGCGATGGCTGTAGCCCAACTTCCTCCGCCCATTATCGCTATCTTGCCGGGTAATTTCATTTGTATGGATTTGGATGAAGAACTTATTAAATTTTCTGTATCCACTCAGTTACGTCGTTTACCGACGGATTGGTCAGTTCTAATTTATATTTCTTGTTAATGCCACAGATGTCCTGGTGCAACTTCTGCGGATTGACATCTTTCATGTCAGCTACAGTGTTGTAACCGGCTTTCTGGATCACTGGAACCCAGTCTTCTGCGATTCCCAATTCCATATATTTAGCGGCAGCGTCTTTTTTCACTACTTTTTCCGGACGCATTTGCGGGAAGAATAATACTTCCTGAATAGTGGTCTGTCCGGTCATTAACATTACCAGGCGGTCGATACCGATACCGATACCCGATGTAGGAGGCATACCATATTGTAAAGCACGCAAGAAGTCCTGATCGATAATCATCGCTTCGTCGTCTCCCTTGTCGGCCAAACGCATCTGCTCTTTGAAACGTTCTTCCTGATCCAACGGGTCATTCAATTCCGAGTAAGCATTAGCCAGCTCTTTACCGTTCACCATTAACTCGAAACGTTCGGTCAGTCCCGGTTTAGAACGATGCATCTTGGTCAGCGGAGACATTTCAACCGGATAATCGGTGATGAAAGTCGGCTGGATATACGTACCTTCGCAGAATTCTCCGAAGATTTCATCAATCAGCTTGCCTTTACCCATTGTCTCGTCGATTTCCTCCATTTTCAGTTCCTTGCAAACTTGGCGGATTTCCTCTTCGCTCTTGCCGTTCAGGTCATATCCTGTTTTTTCTTTGATAGCATCCAGGATAGGCAGGCGGCGGTAAGGAGCTTTGAAACTGATCGTTTTTCCGTCGACAACGCTTTCCGTACAGCCGTTTACAGCGATACAGATACGTTCCAGCAGTTTTTCGGTGAAATTCATCATCCAGTTGTAATCCTTGTACTGAACATAAAGTTCCATACAGGTAAATTCCGGATTGTGAGTTTTATCCATGCCCTCGTTACGGAAGTTCTTACCTATTTCATATACACCTTCAAAACCACCTACGATCAGTCGCTTCAGATAAAGCTCCGTTGCGATGCGCAGGTAAAGGTCTATATCCAGTGAGTTATGGTGAGTGATGAACGGGCGTGCACTAGCTCCACCGGCAATAGATTGCAGGATAGGAGTTTCCACTTCCGTGTAACCAGCCTCATCCAAAACGTTGCGCAATGTTTTCACTACAGTGGCGCGTTTCAGGAATGTTTCTTTGATACCGTCGTTTACTACCAGGTCCACATAGCGTTGGCGATAACGGAGTTCGGGATCTTCAAAAGAGTCGTAAGCTACTCCGTCTTTGTATTTAACGATTGGCAACGGTTTGATAGACTTTGCAAGTACAGTCAGTTTCTTTGCATGGATACTAATTTCACCCATTTGTGTGCGGAACACGAAACCTTCGATACCGATAAAGTCACCTAAGTCGAGCAGGCGTTTGAATACAGCGTTGTACAGTTCCTTGTCTTCTCCCGGACAGATATCATCGCGGGTGATGTACACCTGGATGCGACCTTTAGAGTCCTGCAATTCGATGAAAGATGCTTTACCCATCACGCGGCGGCTCATGATACGACCGGCTACGGAAACCTGGCGTGGCTCTTCGTCGTCTTTAAATTCAGCTTTAATATCTGTAGAGAAAGCATTGGTTACATACTCTGCTGCAGGGTATGGATCAATACCCATTGCACGAAGCTCATTCAGACTGTTACGTCGAATAATTTCCTGTTCACTTAGTTCTAATATATTCATTTCGTTACGTATTAACTCAATTTTGTGGGCAAAAATACGAAACTTTTCTCATATATCCTGTAATCCGTCTCTTTTTTGTATCTTTGCACCCTCAAACTAATAGGTATGACAGGACAAAAGACACCCACTGCGTTGGGTACGGAAAAGATTGGAAAGCTTTTAATGCAGTATGCCATTCCGGCAATTATCGCCATGACGGCGTCTTCTCTTTATAATATGGTAGATAGTATTTTCATTGGTCATGGAGTAGGGGCGATGGCTATCTCCGGGTTGGCATTAACCTTTCCGCTAATGAATCTTGCCGCGGCTTTTGGCTCTCTGGTAGGGGTAGGTGCGGCTACATTGATTTCTGTGAAGTTGGGCCAGAAAGATTATGATACCGCACAGCGGGTTTTGGGAAATGTGTTTGTATTAAACCTTATTATAGGTATCTCTTTTACGCTGGTTGTTCTGCCTTTTCTTGATCCGATACTTTATTTTTTCGGCGGAAGTGATGAGACTGTCAAATATGCCCGCGAATTTATGCAGGTTATTCTGCTGGGAAATGTGGTAACTCATTTATATTTGGGGCTGAATGCAGTGCTTCGTGCCTCGGGACATCCGCAGAAAGCGATGGTGGCAACCATCACGACCGTGTTAATCAATGTATTACTTGCACCTTTGTTTATTTTTGTATTCGACTGGGGAATTCGCGGGGCGGCCACAGCTACGGTTTGTGCGCAGTTGATCGCCTTGGTCTGGCAGCTTCATCTGTTCTGTCGCAAAGACGAATTGATACGATTGAAAAAAGGTATTTTCCGTTTGAAACGGAAGATCGTGTTGGATTCATTGGCTATCGGTATGTCTCCCTTCCTGATGAATATGGCGTCTTGCTTTATTGTGATTCTGATTAATCAGGGATTAAAAGAGCATGGAGGTGATTTGGCGATCGGTGCATTCGGTATTGTTAATCGTATTGTTTTTGTCTTTATTATGATTGTATTGGGACTGAACCAGGGGATGCAGCCCATTGCGGGATATAATTTTGGTGCGAAGCTTTATCCTCGTGTGACGGAAGTACTGAAAGCAACCATTTGTTGTGCAACTGTAGTGACAACGATTGGTTTCCTGATAGGCATGTTCATTCCGGAAATCGTATCTTCCATTTTTACTTCGGACGTAGAATTAATCAGTATTGCGTCTAAGGGATTTCGTGTAGTGGTGTTCTTCTATCCGATTGTAGGTTTTCAGATGGTAGCTTCCAACTTCTTCCAGAGTATTGGAATGGCAAGTAAAGCCATTTTCTTGTCGCTGACCCGACAGATGTTATTCTTGGTGCCTTGTTTATTGATCCTGCCTCATTATTATGGACAAATGGGTGTTTGGGCCAGTATGCCTGTGGCAGATTTGGCGGCTAGTCTTATATCCGGAGGTATGTTGTGGTGGCAGTTCCGGCAGTTTAAGAAAGTTACTGTTTGATAAGTTTGTTCCGATATTCTTTAGGAGATATGCCGACATACTGCTTGAAATATTTCCCGAAGAATGATTGTGTGGGGAAGTTGAGCTTGGTCGCTATTTCCTTAATACTTAAATCGGTATTATCGAGCAGATATTTGGCTTCTGTAATGACATTCTGTATAATCCACTGCAAAGCACTACTCCCTGATTTCTCCTTGATGACAGAAGAAAAATATCGGGCGGACAGACATTGCTTGTTTGCATAGAAAGTAACATCCCGTTCCTGATGATAATATCGATAGAGGGTAATCATGAAATTTTGGAAAATCTTATCCTTTTTGTCCTGTGGTAGTGGTGTTTGCGGTTCGTTGTTGAAATAGATGTTTAATAACTCATAGCATATCACTTGTCCCCAGGATTTGATTAATTCAGAAATTAAATGTTGTTTCTGTCGGGAACTGTTACAGATATTCTCCCTGTTAATTCGTTTTTCTACAGATTTGAGCAAGTTCTCTACAAATGTATATTGCTCTTCGGAAAGCGACAGGCAGGGATTTTCCCGTAAATAAAGCAAGTTTTCCGAGTTGGCTACTTTGTTTACTATCGGTATGATATAATCCAGATCGACCTCTATCATGATTCCTTCCAGGTCTGCGCTTCTTTGGCGTATCTGTAGAAGGTTGGCTGCAGTATATATGAAAAGATTCCTTTTGTTAATCTGATATGGTCTACCTCCCAGCAGGATTTCCGCCTGTCCTTTCTGGCAGAGGAAAAGTCCGCATTGGTTGAATTCGGAAATAATGCATCCTTCTTTCATGGAAGTATCTTCCGGAGATATTATAACATACTTGAATGGCATCAGTGGTTCCATATTCCTTTTCGTTGAAATGAATTTCTTTACAAAGTAATAAACAAATAAATACAAATAGCAAACTATTTCGGCTTTTTATCTTAGCTAACGTACAAATAGAACAATGTTTCGTCTAAATCAACCTTTCTCCTCATGTTTGCTTGGGATACTTTTGTGACAACTAACTAATAAGTGAAAATATGAGACGATTAGACTTCTTATTAACAGGATTTTTAGCAGTTCTATTGACTTCGTGTGGGCAACGTGTACAAAACACAGACAGTAAGCCGGCAGTGAAGATTGATACCGTACTTTCTGCCGACAGACAAATAGCTTTGCAGTTTCCGGGACGGGTGAAAGCGGCACAGGACATAAGTCTGTCTTTCCGGGTGAGTGGTACTATTCAGTATATGCATGTAAATGACGGTGCCTATGTGCGTAAAGGGCAATTACTGGCAGAATTAGATCCGACAGACTATCAGATTCAGCTGGATGCGGCAGAAGCAGAATATCAAAGTGTGAAAGCGGAGGCGGAACGGGTGATGGCACTTTATAAGGAAAATGTGACAACACCGGATGCTAACGATAAGGCCGTGTACGGATTGAGACAGATTACCGCCAAATATAACCATGCTAAAGATCAGTTGGCATACACCCGTTTGTATGCTCCTTTTAACGGATATGTGCAGAAACGTCTTTTTGATTCCCATGAGACGGTAGCTGCCGGTATGCCCGTCGTTTCCATCATCAGTGAGGGAAGCCCGGAGGTGGAGATTAATCTTCCGGCAGTGGAATATATTCGTCGACAGCAGTTTACCCGCTATTATTGTACATTCGATATTTATCCTCATCAAAGATATGCTTTGGAACTGATTAGTGTCACCCCTAAGGCAAATGCCAATCAGTTGTACACTATGCGGCTTCAACTGAAAAAAGAAGATAAACAGGCAGTTCCATCGCCCGGCATGAATACAATGGTAACTATCGAATGTAGTGAAGGAGATGTGTGTAACCTGTCGGTTCCCGGTGGAGCGATTCTTCGTGAGAACGGGCGTACGAGTATCTTTCTTTATGATGCTTCCAGTCACGCTATTCGCCGTTGTGATGTGACCGTCACCCGTCTGCTTAGCGACGGCAGATGCCTGATTACTTCAGACGGAGCGAATCCCGGTGACTTGGTTGTCGCTTCGGGGGTACATCATGTAAAAGAGGGAGAACAGGTGGAACCGCTTCTTCCGGCTACAGAAACCAATGTAGGAGGACTGCTATGATTGATATTAGTAAATGGGCATTTGAGAACAAGAAGTTAATCTACTTCCTGATTGCCGTACTGATTGTAGGAGGAGCTTATTCCAGTTATGAAATGAGTAAACTGGAGGATCCTGAAATAACGGTAAAGCTCGCTATGGTAGTCACTACCTATCCCGGTGCGTCTGCACATCAGGTAGAGTTGGAAGTGACGGATGTGCTGGAGAAAAATATCCGCTCCATGGGGAATATAGATAATGTGGAAAGTTATTCCTACAACGATCTCTCTCTGATTCAGGTAGAACTGAAAACGACTGTCAAAGAGACGGACGTAGAACAATGCTGGGATCTGTTGCGTCGTAAAGTGGTGAACGCACAGGCAGAACTTCCCGAAGGTGCCAACCCTTCTATTGTAAAAGATGATTTTGGAAATGTCTACGGAATGTTTTTCGCTTTGACGGGTGACGGACTTTCCGACAGGGAACTATCTGATTATTCAGAACTGGTGAAACGTGAAGTCAGTGAACTGGATGGGGTGGAGCGCGTTGACTTATACGGTAAACGTCCCGAATGTATTAACATCTCTCTCCTGCAAGACCGGATGGCCAACTTGGGTGTGAAACCCGCCGAAGTGCTAGCCACATTGAACGGACAGAACCAAACTACTTATACTGGTTATTATGATAATGGCGATAATCGTATCCGGGTGACAGTCAGTGATAAGTTTAAGACGGTAGAGGATATTGGTCGTATGCTGATTCAGGGACATGATGCCGATCAGTTGCGGTTGAGTGACATTGCCCGTATTGAGAAAGATTATGAAGATCCTACCCGCAACGAATTGTTTTATGACCGCCAGCGTGCGATAGGAATCATGGTGGCTGCTTCTCCGGATGCCGACATTATTAAAGTGGGGCATCGAGTGGAAAAGAAACTGGAGCAACTAAAGGCTGAACGCCTTCCGGCAGGAGTAGAGTGTCATAAGGTTTTCTATCAGCCGGAACGCGTAGGCACTTCGTTAGGGACGTTCATTCTTAATCTGATAGAATCTGTGATTATCGTAGTCGTTATCCTGATGATTGCTATGGGATTCAAGAGCGGGGTGATTATCGGTATCAGCCTGGTAGTGACGGTATTCGGTTCCTTCCTGTTCCTTTATTTTATGGATGGTACGATGCAGCGTGTTTCATTGGCCTCGTTCGTGCTTGCGATGGGGATGCTGGTGGATAACGCGATTGTTATCATCGACGGTATTTTGGTAGATTTGAAAGCCGGGAAGAGCCGGATGGAAGCAATGACTGCTATCGGACGGCAGACAGCAATGCCTTTGCTGGGAGCTACTCTGATTGCCATCATTGCTTTTCTTCCTATCTTTATGTCGCCTGATACGGCAGGCGTTTATACGCGCGATTTGTTTATCGTACTCGCTGTTTCCCTGTTGCTTAGCTGGGTGCTGGCCTTAGTGCACGTTCCGTTGATGGCCGACCGGATTTTGCGTCCGGAAATCTCTGCGACAACTGCTGCCGGAAAGCGTGTGTATGAAGGAAAGATTTATGCCGTGCTTCGTTCATTGTTGACATTCAGTCTGGCGCATCGTTGGAGCTTTGTGTTTACAATGATCGCTTTGGTATTACTTTCAGCTTTCAGTTACCGTTTCATGAAGCAGGGCTTTTTCCCGGATATGGTCTACGACCAGCTTTATATGGAATATAAATTGCCGGAAGGAACTAACTCCACTCGCGTGGCGCGTGACTTGGAGGAAATCGAAGCTTACTTGAAAAAGCATCCGGAAGTCACACACGTCACTGCTTCTATTGGTGGTACTCCTGCCCGTTATAACTTGGTGCGTAACGTAGCCAATCCTTCCTTATCTTACGGTGAACTGATTATCGACTTCACCTCTCCGGACGATTTGGTGGATAACATGGCGGAAATTCAACAATATCTTTCACAACATTATCCGGATGCTTACGTAAAGATGAACCGCTACAATCTGATGTTCAAGAAATATCCTATTGAAGTGCAATTTACCGGTCCTGATCCTGCTGTTTTGCATCAGTTGGCGGATAGTGCCCGCAAGATTATGGAGAATTGTCCGGATGTTTACCTGATTACTACGGACTGGGAACCACAGATCCCGGTGCTGACTATTGAGTATGACCAGCCTACGGCACGTGCTATCGGATTGAGCCGGAACGATGTAAGCCTTTCTTTATTGACAGCTACCAGCGGCATCCCTATCGGGTCTTTCTATGAAGGTATTCACAAAGATAATATCTACTTGCGTTGCCTGGACGAACACGGAAATCCGATTGAGAACCTGGACAATACGCAGATATTCTCGTCTCTTCCTTCTCTGAACGGTTTGCTGACACAGGAAATGATGATGAAGCTGAAGACAGGAACACTATCAAAAGAAGAACTGGTGGAAACGTTGATGGGAACAACTCCGTTGAAACAAATCAGTAAGCGGATCGATGTGAAGTGGGAAGATCCGGTGGTTCCCCGTTATAACGGGCAGCGTAGCCAACGGGTGCAATGTTCTCCTGTTCCGGGGGTAGAAACGGAGAAGGCGCGGCAATCCATTGCCACGCAGATTGAGCAGATTCCGCTGCCTGACGGATATCGGCTTCAATGGCAAGGCGAGAGGAACGCCAGCACAAAGTCTATGCAATATCTGTTCAAGAATTTCCCGTTTGCTATCATTCTGATGATATCCATTCTAATCATGCTGTTCAAAGATTACCGGAAACCGGTTATCATCTTCTGTACTATTCCGCTGGTATTTGTCGGTGTGGTTGCCGTAATGCTGCTTACCGGGAAGACATTCAACTTTGTGGCTATCGTCGGTACATTGGGGTTGATCGGTATGATTATTAAGAACGGTATTGTATTGATGGATGAGATCACTTTGCAGATTAATCAGGGAGTAGAACCTGTGACGGCATTGATAGACAGTTCGCAAAGTCGTCTCCGTCCCGTGATGATGGCTTCGCTGACTACGATTTTGGGAATGATTCCATTGTTGCCGGATGCCATGTTCGGTTCGTTGGCGGCTTCTATTATGGGTGGGTTGCTGTTCGGCACGTTGATAACGTTGCTTTTTATCCCGATTTTGTATGCATTATTCTTTCATATAAAAAAGACAGACAAATGAAAAAAGAAATTCTTGTAGCCATTAGTGTAGCGGGTGTATTGTTCGGTCTGTCGGTTTCGCTTGCCGCGCAAGAAAAACTAAGTCTGGCACAATGCCGTGAAATGGCACTGAAATATAATAAGGATATGGCTGCCGCTAATAAGCAGACGGAAGCAGCCCGATTGATGTCTCTTAGTTATAAAGCCAATTTCTTCCCTAATTTTACAGCCAACGGAACGGGTATTTATAGCACAGCGGATGGAAGTCTCGGAGTTCCGGGAGGAAACCTTCCGGTTTTCCTGCCCAATCCTGCTACCGGAGAACTGGTATCGAGCGGTTTCGCTTATTTTCCCGGATTGAATCTGGATTATAAGGTCGGAACTGTTTACTCGGGCGGTATACAAGTGGAGCAACCTCTTTATATGGGAGGAAAAATCCGTGCCGCCTATAAAATGTCACTACTGGGAAAAGAAATGGCACACTTGAACGAAGCCTTAACTACTTCGGAAGTTATTCTGAATACAGATAAAGCATACGTGCAGTTAGTGAAAGCCAAGGAAATGAGAAAAGTGGCGGAAAAATATCATAACTTACTAACGGAACTTTTCAAAAATGTGAAGAGTGCTCACCGGCATGGCATGAAACCGCAGAATGATGTACTGAAAGTGCAGGTGAAGCTCAACGAGAGTGAACTTTCTTTGCGAAAGGCTGATAACGCCCTCCGTCTTGCGGGTATGAATCTCTGTCATTACATCGGACGCCCTTTGACAGCACAGATTGATATATCTGATGATTTTCCGGAAGTGGAGCAGGAATGGAAAGTGCAGGTTTCTGATATTACCGCCCGTCCTGAATATGGAATCTTGAACAAACAAATAGCCATTGCCGAGCAGGAAGTAAAGCTGAATCGTAGTGAACTATTGCCGCGTATCGGCGTCAGAGGTAGTTATGATTATCTTCACGGATTGGAAGTCAATGATGAAACTTTGATGAAAAAGGGTGCTTTTTCCGTATTCCTGAATGTCTCTGTCCCTCTGTTTCATTTTGGCGAACGTACCAATAAAGTAAAGTCTGCCAAAGTGAAGTTGGAACAAGCTCGTCTTGAACAGGAAAATGTCAATGAAAAGATGTTGTTGGAGTTGATGCAAGCTGCCAATAATCTGGATGAGGCCCGGCTGGAAACGGAGCTTTCCGAACGTTCGCTGGAACAGGCAGAGGAGAATATGAAAGTCAGTGGTAAGCAATATGAAGTGGGACTGGAAACTCTTTCGGATTATCTGGAAGCACAAGTGCTTTGGCAGCAGGCTTATCAGACGAAAGTGGATGCCTATTTCCAATTGTATGTGAATTATGTGGCTTATTTGAAAGCGGCGGGACAACTGCAATAATAAAACCAGTATTCTGGACATCCTTATGGAATGTCCAGAATACTGGTGATGATTTGTACCTGTCGGGGAGTAAAAGTTCGTGTACGCGGATGATAACCTGTGGCAGTCAATAACCGGAGCAGTTCTTTATTTATTTTAATCCATTTGGTGAATATGCGTATGGCGCAACGGGGGGTAATGTTCGGATTGTACATACAAGCCAATTCCTTTTTCTTATAAGTTTTAATGCGAAACGGAATTTCTTCCTCTTCTGATGGCAATTCTTTCATGTTGATATTTTAATGTTTTAAGATGTGGTAAAGATACAAAATAAAAAAGGCGTTGTCAAGTCTTTTACAGGAATACTTTGGGAAACAGTATCCGCCCGTAGGCGGGTACTGTTTTCCTGCTTTTAAAGGCTGATGATTAATCTTATGCTGCCGGGTCCGGTGCTTCTCCTTTGCCGTCATCCGGGTTTGGATTCGGGTTGGGATCCGGTTGCTCCGGGCTGATGGAACCATCATCGGAAGCTACCGCTTTTTGAACACTGACTTTACTTAGCATCTCTTTGAATTTGTAGCCCGGAGTGAAAATGATTTTCACTCTGCGTATCGTATCGCTATCTACCTCTTTTTCAGTATCCTGACTTTCGCAATTCATACCAGGACGGAAGCATCCGAAATCTCCTAATTGAACAGAGATGCCTTTTCTAAGGTTGAGATTTAATGTATCGATCAAAGCATCAAGTACAAATTTTACCGCTCCACTGGGAACCATTCCTACTTTAGTGATTTCCTCGCACAAATCTCTGAAATCCACCGTATTGGTGATTACATTTTGTGCTACATACTTTTCAGCTTTAGTTTTATCAAAGCCGAATGTTCTTTTTTTAATGACGTATCTAAGTGCCATAGTTTTTTGTTTTTTTTAATTAGTTACTTTACTTATCAATTCTCTTTGTGATCACGATGCAAAGATACTATGGGCACTTTCCGGGGAGGTGCTTTAACGGTCCTAGATGTACGTACTTTGATTCACTTTTATTTATTTTGTTTGTATGATTCTGATTTATAGATTCTTAGATGTTCTACTTTAATAGCCATTTCC
>ENA-ORTN01002399-ORTN01002399.1-human-gut-metagenome-genome-assembly--contig:-NODE-2399-length-15317-cov-8.233128_pt1 | contig 15317 bp, 20 predicted proteins | sample MGYA00242070_ERZ509189 | MGnify/ENA primary metagenome ERZ509189 (study PRJEB26280, sample SAMEA2338821) | human gut metagenome | biome: human gut; feature: human-associated habitat; material: faeces...
CATCTTAAGCACTTTTATTATATCACCATCCCTCAAAAACTACAACATAGCGATTTTTTTTAAAATTTCTTCATCATTCCATAATGTAGAACGTTCATTTTCAAGCTGTTTATGAATCTTATTATTTTCCTCGAATAACTTTCTTTCCTTTTCTTCAACTTGTTTTTCACTAAAAATGTAATTGATATAATTATCAATAATTGATTTATTAATACCTACCTCATCACACAAACTTAATAATCGCATTTCTTCTGAATGTTCTCTTTGAATTCTGTCTCTTTCTTTTTTATTTTGTTCTTCTAGCCATGCTCTATTTTCTTCGCGTATAGCATTTAATTGTCTTTCACGTTCCTGTTGTGCTAATAACTTATTCTGTTCTTCAAGTAATTGATTTTGCTTTTCTTGCTGATTGTATCTACTGTCTGCACCAACCTTTTTATCAAGAGTATCATATATCTGTCCATCTTTTCCATAAAATCCCATATCTTATACCTCACTATAGTAATAGATTAACACAGAGAAGATATTTTTACAACTGTCAGGCGACATTTGTGTGAAATTTTACATAAACAAAAAGACGTTTTCTAAAAAAACGTCTATTCTTCTACACTAGCAGTAAATCCTAATGAATCGATTTTAGATAAAATTTCAGGAATAACTTTCTCTTTTTTCACTGTTGCAACTAGTTCTTTATTTTCTAAAGAAACATCGTAAGTAGAAACATCTTTTAAACTGCCTATTACGTTTTTAACACGATTGACACAACCTTCGCATTTCATTCCTTCGATATGAATTTTAATTTCTTTCATTCTTCCATCTCCTTAATCTTAGTGAATTCATTACAACTGTCAAACTGCTGATTGTCATAGCGATACTGGCGACCATCGGGTTCATAGTAATTCCTAACGGTGACAAAAACCCTGCCGCAATCGGAATCATCAACGCATTATAGAAAAATGCCCAAAACAAATTTTGCCAAATAATATGGTAAGAACGTTTGCTAATATCGATAAAATCGATAATGTTGGAAAGATTGTTATTCATCAAAATGACATCGGCAGAGTCCATTGCTACATCGGTACCTTGATTGATGCTGATACCAATGGAAGATGCCACTAGTGCCGGAGCATCGTTGATACCGTCTCCAACCATGATGACGTGTTTTCCATCTTGTTTCAATTTTTCAATATAAGATGCTTTCTCTTTCGGTAACACGTCACTGATTACATGACGAATGCCAACTTCTTTGGCAATTTGGTTCGCGACACCTTCATGATCTCCTGTAAGCATCACGACATCGATTCCTCGATGCATGAATTCATGAATGGCCTCTTTAGATTCTTCTCGAACGGTATCTTTCACACCGATAATACCAATTAACTTTTTGTTTTGTACGACATAGATGATACTACAACCGGCTTTGCTATAATTGTCTTCCTTCGTTTGATAGCGATTCTTTAATTTGAGACGAGTTAAAATTTTATGATTTCCCAAATAGTACTCATCATCATTTATTTTAGCAAGAATTCCCATTCCAGACAACTCTTCAAAATGAGAAACATCTAATTTTTTAGTAACGTCAAACGCAGTGTGAATCGGGTGAGATGAGAAACTTTCCAAATTCGCAACGACATTTAAAAACTCAGCATCTGTCAAATTAGAATCGTTTTGAAACTCGTATACCCGCAATTTTCCTTGTGTCAAAGTTCCTGTCTTATCGAGTACGATGGTATCGATTGTTTTAGCTCGTTCCAAAACCTCACCATTTCGTAAGAACAAACCTTTCTCCGCACAAAGACCATTGCTAACTACGACGACAAGCGGTACGGCAAGACCTAACGCACAAGGACAAGCGACAACTAAAACCGTAACAAAATGCGTAAATGATACCGAAAAAGAACATCCCAAAAGATAAGAAAGGATAAAAGTGACAATAGCAATTGCTAAAATAATGGGAACAAAGTAACTGCTGATACGATCAGCCATCTTTTGAACTTTACTTTTCGTATTGGTAGCGTCTACAACCATCGTAACAATTTCAGAAATAGTCGATTCTTTGCCAATTTTTTCAGCACTGTATTCGATATACCCATCGTAACAAATGGAACCTGCAATGACTTTACTTCCAGAAGTCTTTAAAACCGGTGCACTCTCCCCTGTAATAAAACTTTCATCGACATACGTCTTACCAGAAGTAACCGTTCCATCGACTGCTACTTTATCGCCTGCTCTACAAACCAAAGTATCACCAGTAGACACTTCATCGATGGTAACTTCTGTGAGTTTCTCGCCATCTTTTAAGATTGCTTTCGAAGGGGTAATCTGCACCAACTTGCGAATGGCACTTTTCGTCTGATCTTTACTAAATGACTCGATATAACGACCAAGTTTTACAAAATACAACACCATGGCAGCAGACTCAAAATACAAGTGATGCATGTAAGATAAATTTCCTAAAATAATTTGAACGTAACCGAATAGACTGTATGCCAAACTGAAAAAAACACTGAATAAAACGAGAGTATCCATATTAGGCATGCGATGAATCAAATTCATAAATCCACTTTTCAAGATATCGAATCCAAAAATCAAATAAACGATTGTAATCAAAAGAAGAACGGAAGATAAACGCACCGGATAATCCATATTTAGAAAAGGAATGGTAGGAAGACCTAACATCTCGCCCATTCCTAAATACATCATGATGAAAATTAAAATTCCTAACACGATGTATTTCGTTTTATCCTCTTTTTTACTCTCTAAATCTTCAACTCCTTTAAACTCGCCCAAGCTCTGGAATCCCGCTTCTTTAACAAATCGTTCCAAATCTTTTTTACTCAAATTCTCATACTCAATCGTTGCCAAAGAAAGAACTAGGTTGACACTTGCAGAAGAAACTCCTTCCTGACGAGATAAATATTTTTCAAGTCCGGATGAGCACGCACTACAAGTCATTCCACCAATTCTTAAAACAATTTTTTTCATCCAATCACCTACTTCTTAATTCTTAAAATACGAAGAGCATTTAAAATAGCGATTACGGATACTCCAACATCGGCAAATACGGCCGCCCACATCGATGCCACGCCGATGGCACTCAGTAACAATACGAGAACTTTGACAGCAATCGCAAACACGATGTTTTCCGTAACAATTCGCATCGTTTTTCGAGAAATAGAAATCGCATCTGCAACCAAAGAAGGTTGATCGGTCATAATGACGACATCTGCGGCTTCAATGGCAGCATCACTTCCAAGACCTCCCATCGAACAACCGATATCTGCATAAGCAAGAACCGGTGCATCATTAATGCCATCGCCGATAAATACTAGTTTCTCATCCGCTTCTTTTTCATTCATGTATTTTTGAGTAAGTTCTACTTTTTGCTGAGGCAACAATTCTGAGTGATATCTAGTAATACCTAATTCATTTGCCACACTTTGACTGATGTTTTCGCGGTCACCCGTTAACATGACGACGTCGATGGAATAATCCCGGAATCGTTTCATTGCAACGTAGGCATCTTCTTTAATCTTATCAGCAATAACGATGGAACCAGCAAACTTGCCATCGATAGCAACGTATACAATCGTTCCCATTTTCTCATTTTTCGTAATGGAAATCTTCTTTTCAGTCATCAATTTTTCATTTCCTACCAAAACTTTTTTCCCATCCACGATAGATTCGACACCTTTACCAGAAAACTCTTTGTTTTTGGTAATTCGTACTTCATCGATATCTTTCCCATAAGCATTTCGTAACGATAAAGAAATTGGATGATTAGAGTAATATTCTGCATAGGCAGCAAACTTTAGTAATTCCGCATCAGAGTATCCGATAGCGTCCACTTCTTGAACTTGGAAAACTCCTTCTGTAAGAGTTCCCGTTTTATCACAGACGATCATTTTGGTTTTAGATAATGCCTCTAAATAGTTGCTTCCTTTAATCAAAATACCACGTTTAGCAGATGCCCCAATTCCTGCGAAAAACGATAACGGAATTGAAATGACAAGAGCACAAGGACAAGACACAACCAAAAATGATAAGGCACGGTAAATCCATGTAGAAAATGTATTCCATCCTAAGAACAAAGGTGGCACGAAAGCAAGTAAAACAGCAATACCTACGACAATCGGTGTGTAATACCTAGCAAACTTACTGATGAAGTTCTCTGATTTCGATTTTCTACTGCTAGCGTTTTCAACGAGTTCTAAAATTTTACTAACCGTAGATTCCCCAAACTCTTTGTCTACTTTTAACTTTAAAGTCCCATCGATACTAATGGAACCACTCAAAACGGAATCGTTCTCTCCCACATGACGAGGCGTTGCTTCCCCCGTAAGAGCAAGTGTGTTAAGCATACCATCGCCTGCTACGACCGTACAATCCAAAGGCACTTTCTCACCCGGTTTTACTAAAATCATTTCGCCGATGTTAACGTCATCCGGATTCACTTTTACAATTTCTCCATTTCGGTACACATTGGCATAATCCGGTCTGATATCCATAAGAGCAGCAACTGATTTTCTAGACTTATCGACGGCATAACTTTGAAAAAATTCTCCTACTTGGTAAAACAACATGACCGCGACTGCTTCTTCTAACTCACCGATACCAAAAGCACCGAGTGTTGCAACACTCATCAGAAAGTTTTCATCGAATACATGCCCTTTCAACAAATTGCGAAATGCTTTTTTCAAAACTTCGAATCCGACTAACAAATATGCTAAAACAAACAGAATCGTCTGCAAAATCGGAAGCTCTTCCTGCAATCCTGCCGGACACAAAAGTGCACCGACAAACAAAACCAAAGCAACCAAGATAAAAATTAATTTTTTCTTCATTTTCTTAGTCATACTTACACTTCCTCAATTTCTACATCCGGTTCCTTCTTAGAAACAACTTTTCGAATTCGTTTCATCACTTCTTCTTTTTGACTCTCTTCACAAGAAAAAGTAAGTTTTTCCGTCATAAACGAAATACTTACATCACTAACTCCATCTAACTTTTCAATTTCATGTTCTAAATTACTAGCACAGGCTGCACAATCCAAACCTGTCATTTTGCATCGATACGTTTTCATAATACTCTCCTATCCTTTATGATTGATATGTTCTAACCCAATTTCAAATAATTGAACGATATGATCATCATCCAATGTATAGTAAACTTCTTTGCCATTTTTTCTACATTTGACAATTCCACTTCTTCGTAACACCGCTAACTGATGAGAAATCGAAGACTTCGTCATATTTAATACATTTGCTAAGTCACAAACACACATTTCATTTTGATCTAATGCAAATAAGATTCGACATCTCGTCGTATCCCCGATTAACTTATATAAATCAGCCAGTTTATAAAATGTCTGCTCATCTGGTAATCTTGCCAATACTTGATTGACTGCTTCTTGATGAATGACATTGCAATCACAACTGAATTCGTTTCGTGCCATAACGTCCTCCTTCTATTAGAATACTCCAAACACGGTTGAGTTATTCTTCAACTATATTCATTATAGTTGAGTACTCACTCAATTGTCAATAGAAAAAAAGAAGATTTCTAAATATTAAAAATCTTCTTACATTCTAATTGAATATCGTCAAAGTAAAAGATTAACAATCCGAGTAAAATAATGAGCCCTAAAACAAATGCAATCCAAGTGAGAATTGGCACCGTAATACAATTTAATAAAATCAAAATACCTGGAATAATCAATAAAAACAAATTGAGTAACAATATTTTTAAATACCCAACGATATAATGGTTTTTCAAAACAATAAAGGAAATCAAATTAAATAACAACTCAAAAATACAGAATGACGGAATAATATAATTAGTAATAATGGTGTTCTTAGTAATGACATACCATAATAAAGAAAGCAAAACCAAAATTAAACCGTACTTTCCAAAAAGATCCAAAATATCCTGCTTATTGAGTAAAACGTAAGTAACTAAAATAAAGTTAGTAGCAAGCCCTGCTAAAATAAATAAAGAATAATAAAGTCTTGCCGACAACATGAGTTCGATAAATCCTGCAATAATAAAGACAACCAATGAAATAAATAAAAACAGTTGAACTAAAAACCGATTGGTACGAAAGCGAATATTGGTAGGAAACACCAAGTCATCGCATGTTCCAACCAAAGCATTTTGACATAGTGGACAAACCGATTCACTCGTAGCAAAAGAAATATGACATCTTTTACATTCTTTCATACTACTTCACCTCACTCACATTGATGGTGACAGGAATCCCACAATTAGAAAAATAATTACAGAAATTGCGAATACCATCATGATATTTATAGCGTGATGCAATCCCAATCGATAAATTATCCTGAAAAGAACAAATGGTCATTTGAAAACCTTGTGTAGAAGTGAGAACATTCACGTTTTCAATATAGGAATCAAATGAGTCTCCAAAATCAATCTTACCTAAATTAGAAATAGTCGTCGTACTCTTTCCAGCCACTACAGCATCAATGATACGCAAAACCAAATTCTTTACTCCTAAAGGCGCAACCCGACAAAATGGATTCTTTTCGAAAGACACCATTTGATTGACTCGCACACTTAAACTTTTCGCCGTTAGTTTCTCCTGAAGTTCTGAGCGAACTATCTCCGTAATTTTCTGTAAATCATCATCTCGCTTAGCAAAGCAATACTCGATAGATGCCAATCCAAAATAATTTTTAGAAGAAAAAGATGGAAAATACGGACGCAAGTCGACTGGAATATCGATTTTTACCATTTTCTTAAGATCGTTTTCACTCATCAAAGGAGCAAAAGAAAAGATTAGTACTGACGATAAAAAAGTAGTCAAACTACAATCGTACTCATGGGCCTTGGCTAGTACTTTAGAAACCGGCATGTGAACTTCCAAGTATCGTGTCTGATTCATCTTTCTACCATGATATCGATAAATTTTTGTCTTGTTTTTGGGTTTCAAATCGCGTAGATGAACTTTTCTGTAATACTTTTCAAAACTATCTTCTTCTTTTTCCTGATAGGAAGAAGGACTCGTAACCGTTTTCTTAAGATGATATTTCTCCTTCAAATAGTACTCGATTAAAATTTTAAAGAATTCGATACTACCACGGCCATCCGATAAAATATGAGATACTTCAAAATTAATTCTTCTTTTATAATAAGAAACACGAAATAAAAAATCACGACGATTGTTATAAAGACGAAAACAAATTGGCAAGTTTTCTTCTCCTACTTCGTACTTGCGATCACTTTCATCTAAGTAATACCAAAAGAATCCTTTGCGCAAATGAACATGAAAACTAGGAAACAAAAGTAATGTATGATCAACTGCTTTTTGTAAACAATTCTCATCTACTTTCTCCTTAAGTGTTACGGAAAACCGAAATACATTTTGAACTTGTTTCGACGATAAAGCAGAATAAAACTTTCCAATATTATCTAGTTTGTACCAACTAAGCTGCCTCATATAAGCGCCCCTTTCTAGTTCTAATCTATTATATCATCAAAGCCAAAATAAAAACTAGATTTCTCTAGTTTTCACAATTTTCCATATTATTTTTTGAAAGATAATCCATCTTTGAATGCTTCTCCAACCTGTTCCGTCACTTTATAATAACCATGAGTATAAGGATCAAATGCAATGATGTTACATGCTGAAATATCGACATTGCCATCTTTCATAACAGAGTCTAAAGCGCTAACATTTTTAACTTTACCAATGACACCTACTCCATATTGGGCACCTTGATACTCGATAAACTCACATTCCATACAAAGTGGAAACTCATTGATAATGGGCGCATCCACAATACTAGACTTCGTAGCAGTCAAAGATGTATTCTCTAACTTATTGGCAACCCGATTACCAGATACGACACCAAAGTAATCTGCTTCCTTTACGTGACTAGCATCGGCCAGACTCACCGTAAAAGCACCAGTTCTTTTAATGTTTTGAACCGTTTTATGAGTCTCCGTCAAATTTAATGCCACGACATCGCGGTCAACCATCGTTCCCCAAGCCGCATTCATCACATTGACACTGCCATCTTCATTGTAAGTAGCAATCATCAAAACCGGCATTGGAAAAATTGCTTCTGTCGTTTGAATATTTGTTCTCATATTATTATCCTCCATTATCATTATATCATATGTTGTAATCATGTGGAACCAAGTGCTTTACTTGATACCAGTAATGAAAAATCAAAACAGCAGAAATGGGATCTCCAAAATATGCACACAATAAAATAACAGCCCAATAAAGAAGCTCTAATTTAGTAGTAAATCGTTCTGGTCCAAGAAACCATAAAATGACTAGCAAGAAAATCAAAGACCATCCAAGAAAAGAAAACATACCAGTAATCAAACGCGGAACAACGAAAATCAAAAAAGAAAGAGATAAAACCATTCGAATGGATATCGGACGAGTACGAGGAACCTTCTTTTTGGGAAATATAAAAGGAGCCAAAAGCATCAAAAGAAGTGTAATCCAAATCCGAAGAATAGAATAAGAAAGGAATAATGATGTTTCATCAGCAGATAAATTCAAATAAACCGTCAAACCCTCTACTACATAGTAAAAAATAAAACAAGAAAAGAAAATGAAAATCAGATGGTAAAGAGGCTTTTCAATATCATATCTGGTGTTTCCATATAAATTATAGATGGGCATTACAAACAAAAATGCAATGAGTCCAATCATACTGCCAGAATAAAATCCATGAGAAATCAAAAAAGTAAGTATCGCATACGATAAAAAAGTTACAAAAGTAATTAAAAAAGAAACATGGGACAACCCATTTGCCAATTTTTTCATCTTCTCACCTATTTTGATTATATCAAAAAAAACGACACTAAAATCATAAAATTTAGTATCGCATCTAAAATACTGAATAGACTGACTCACCAATCAATTATTAAACCGTAACAAATATCCATCTGGATCTTGAATTAAAAACTCAGCATCTTGGTAAATGGTTCCATTCACTTCATAATTATTCGTCATCAATTCTTTAAAAAAAGGTATCTTCTTTTTCTGAAGTTCTATATAAAAAGAGTCTATGTCATCGATAGTCATACTGATGTTGATGCCCCGTCCAAAAGGATACTCTAACACCCCGGTGCTCCAATGGTCGTTTATCTCTTCTATCATCAATTGATTTCCTTCTAATTCTAAAAAAGCAAACTTATCTTCCTTTCGTTCATAGACAATATGGAATCCTATCTGCAAATAGAAACGTTTACTAATCTCGATATTAGAAACACTAAGTTCCGGAATCAAACGATTAAATTTCATTACTTTCTACCTCTCAATAACCAAATTCGCCTTGAATAGACTCATCATTTATAATCCAGTCGTTCACATCGATGACACGATATTTAGTATCCGTATCACGAACAATCACCTTTGCAATTCCTGCATTGATAATCATGCGTTTACACATGGAACAACTGTTAGAGTTTTGAATATATTCACCCGTATCGATTTCCCTACCTGATAAATACATCGTAGAGCCAAGCATCTGACTTCTTTCGGCACTGATGATAGCATTCGCTTCCGCATGGACACTACGACAAAGTTCGTATCGTTCACCACGGGGAATCTTGAGTTTCTGTCTCGTACATTCACCTAAGTCACAGCAGTTTTTTCTACCTCTTGGCGCACCGACATAACCAGTTGCAATAACTTCATCATCTTTGACAATCACAGCACCAAACCGTCTTCTAAGACAAGTGCTTCGCTCTGATACGACATCTGCTAAATCTAAATAATAATTATTTTTATCTCTTCTTCCCATAACGACCTCACTACTCTTTTCCTTTACACACATCGATCCACCGAATATATTGAGATGCTTTTTCTAATTCTGGAATGGTAAGTTTTACAGCACTGTTTCTACTACCACATGCGGGATAGACGACATCGAATCGCTTTAACGATTCATCTAAGTATACTTCTACACCGTCTAGTACGCCAAAAGGACAAACACCACCAGCCACGTGACCGATAACGGTTTCCACATCAGAAAACGGAATCATCTTCGCTTTGGTATGAAACTCCGCTTTAAATTTACTGTTATCGATTTTTACATCGCCTGCAGTAACAATTAAAATGGGATGTTCTTCTACTTGAAAAGCCATCGTCTTTGCAATCTCTGCTTCCTTACAACCGATATCACTAGCGGCTTCAGAAACAGTCGCAGAAGAATCTGAAAACTCCATAATTCGATCTTCTAATCCATATTTTGTTAATTGTGCTTTTGCACTCATAAATGACATACGCATCACTCCTCGTAACCAAATTATAGCATAAAAAAGATTATGGATAAACCATAATCATTTCTTATAAAGTTGCTTCGGTAATGAACGCATCTGCTCTAACTTTTCTTGAAACCGAACTTGAAAATTAGCGTGTTGCATCTCACAAAAACGATACCAAATATAATTGTTATCTGGAAAATCATCATCATAAGAAGGTGTACCTTCTGGTTTTATATCATCATCGATAAATGGAATCGGTTGTCGAAAATTCAAATTCGTAATGATTTCATTCTCTTCAAAAACACCATTGCGAACCATCATCATAGTACGATTAAATTTTTCGATTCTTCTTTGACAACAGTCGTTAATGAAACGTTCCAATTTAAATCCACGAATACCCATCATATCTAGTAATAAAAGATCCAAGTAACCATCCTCGCTGCGTAATAAAGATAAAAGAATGGGAGCCAGATCACTACATCCTGCTGCCATAGTAGTAACAATTTCATATCGTGTCATAGTTGGATCTAATTTAGATTTTGCCATATACATTCCCTCTTCTAGTTTTTTCTAAACGCACTATATTATATCACATTTTTAGTTTTTTTCAATTTTTTGTTTTTTTAAATAGAAAACAAAATGTGTTGTAATTAACTTTTGAATATGCCATAATCTTAAGTTATAATAATACCACATTGGAGGTAAAAATCTACATTAGTACATGATACTATAAACAGTGAAATATACATAGATTATACAGTTAAAGGTCTTCTTTTAGATGGATATAAATCCAGCAAGAGTTTTGACTTAACATTTTCAAACGGAAATGAATTGAAAATAACAACTATGTTTGAGGAAACGATGAAAATATATAATGCATAAAAATCATATCAGATAACAATGAAGATATGTGGAATAATTTGAAATTAGATATAAATTAGATATAGATTACACAATAACAATTAAAATAGAGCATAAACAATAATAACATTTTTCAAAAACATAAGTATACATATATCAACAATAATGATAAAATTAAATTAGTCAGAGAGAAAAAAGAATGGAAAAAGGGTATATATGAAGATAAACAAATTTTTATTACTAGGTCTAGCAATAACAACGCTAACATCTATAAGTAATATTTTTGCATTTTCTGAGTTTTCATCATTTCAATCAATTTCAGGTTCGATTCCAGGCTTTAACGGAAGCAAATCATGGACACAACATTTAGATTTGCCAGACAGTGGTTACGAAGGACAAGCACTTGCTAATGTGAGGATAAGTCCTAGTTCAGACACACTTGATGCAATATTATATAGAACGAGTCCAGGACTACCAATAAATGGTGGCTGGAAAATCATATCTAACGGACAAGATACTATTCTAGCAACAGGAGTTACATATGGATTTCCGCCTGATGCCGATTATAAACTAACAATTGACTCAAGATGGTATTATACAGCTTCAACTTCTGTTTCTGCACAATGGGGATACTACAACGATCACGAAGACAGTTAAGTACTAAATAATATATAATTAAAAATTCTTTTTCTCTTTGACGACTTATGGAGGAAAAATGAAAAAAAGAGAGTTTTCAATTTATGTCTTGGCAATTATTTCAGTATATTTAGTAAATATATTTATGTTTTTTATAAATGTAAATAAAGTGTCATATCCTTTTAAAAAGGATATAAATTGTTACTCATTTTGGGAATATTCGACACATAATGGGATATTAACAGTTTTCATGTTCTTGCTACCAATTATAATATCCCTAATAACAATAAAAAATATAAATACAAAAATATATGGCTCCTATCTTAGAAATTACCTAATTAGAGACGATTATAAAAAATTAATAAAAAAAGAATATTTATCGTGTTTGGTAAAAACCATTACACCTTATGTGATTATTTCCATTTTGATTTTCATATTTGGTTTTATTTTCCTTAAACATGATATAACAAACATTAAATATGCCGATTTGTATAGCAATTTTATTTACGATCCAATGTTCAGTCCGCCAATTGTTATATTACTGGAAACAATTATTAGTATTATCTTCTTTATATCGCTAGTGAATATTGAATTAATTATATATAGAGTAATCAAAAAATTGGGATTGACAATTATTTTTAGTTTTGTATCAATAAATGTTTTAAACTTTATTACTTCATATCTGTTTAAAATAATATCTCCACTAATAAATAATAAATATATCAGTGAAGCACTCTATTCTTTCAATATTTATCACGGATTCATAGGAACAAAATATATTATGTTTACTTTAGTGGTCTTTAGCCTTATTTGCATACTTAGTTTTATTTTATTAAAAAAAATGTATAGCAATAAAGAAAGGATGATATTAGATTTTGAACAATAAAATAATCAAATACCTTAGCAATCGAATAGAATATTATGCTTTGATTGCATATTTATTTTTTGGAACCTTCGCATTTACAATATCATATGCTGGTAATTCATATATAGAGATATTATTATCAATAATTAATAACAAAACATTTTTAGTAGTATTTTTATTACCATCTTTTATCTTGTATTGGAACATGGTCATAAAATATTCAACTAATGATTATCAAACAATAATACGCATGAAAAAAAGAAAGGATTATGTTATATTCTTATCGAAAGAATTAACCAAAGCCTCATTATTGTTATTCTTTCAATACATTATTTTTCAACTGATATGTGTAAATCTAACCGCTCACACCAATATTTTTACTTCAAATACATATAATTATAACGTAAATGATTTAACATTATATATAATTTGCATTATTAGACTCTTTTTAAATTTATTAACAATGAAGTATTTATTCACTTTTCTATATCTAAACATGAAAAACAAAGAATGTAGTATTCTACTAATGTTCGCACTATTTATAATGATATATTTTAGTAATAGACTATTTTTTATTAATAGTTATTTAAATTATTTCAATATAGGTTATCACTACTATGGTATTGATTTAACAACAAATATTTATGAACTAATTATATCAAATGTGTTATTTAACACATTAATGTCAAGTATAATAAATCTACCAATGTATCTTTTAATAAAAAAAGTAGATTTCTGTACCGAAAACAGGAGGTAATATGATTACAATTGAAACAAAAAATTTAACAAAAAAAATTGGCAATGACATAATTTTAAACAATGTAAGTACCAAATTTGAAAACATGAAAATATATGGAATAGTCGGAAGAAATGGGTCTGGAAAAACTATGTTTTTGAAAAGTTTATGTGGCTTTTTAACACCAACAAGCGGAACAGTAATAATTAATAAAAAAGACATTTATAAAGATGGTTCGTTTGCAAATAATATTGGTTTATCATTTAGTAATAGTAACTATATAAAAGAACTAACAGGATTAGAAAATTTAGAATTGGTAGCCAGCATAAATAAAAAAATATCAAAGAAAGACATTATTGAAGCATTAAAGAAAGTAAACCTATTTAGTGAGAAAGACAAAAAATATAGTAAATATTCTTTAGGAATGAGGCAAAAACTAGATATAGCACAAGCAATAATGGAAAATCCTGATATCTTACTATTAGACGAACCTTTTAATGGTCTTGACAATGAAAGTGTACTATTAATAAAAAAGATGCTATTAGAATTTAAAAAAAATGGAAAAACAATAATCATAGCTACACATATTAAAGAAGATATAGAAAACTTTTGTGATGAGGTAATTAGATTTGATGCCGGATCTATTATTAACAAATAATACAAAAATACAAAAATACATAGTGTATTTTTTTTGATTCTAATAATAAAAATAAAAGAAATATTTATACCGAGGGAGCTTATGACTCTCTTTTTTGTTGGGATAAAGAATACGCTACGATGCAATAAACAACAAGCAATTTGATAAAAATGTTATAATTTAATGTTATAATATAAAAGAAAAGAGGTGTTATATCGATATGAAAAAATGGCAAAGAATTTTATTAATAATTGTAATGTGTTATCTTAGTTTTTATTTAGCTTATTGGATACTTAGTTTGACTGCATTAAATGAAAACGTAAGTTCAATTATTTGTTTATTTTTCTTTATATTACCAATAATCGTTTATAATTTTATAATAAAGAAGATTATTATTAGAGAAAACGAGATTGTTAGTGCATTAAGTACAAAAATTCAAAAAGTTATTAAATTAAATGAATCATATAATTTTAAAGACATAAAACGAAATAAACATAGTATTACTGAAAGAGAATATTCTAGAAAAAGTTTGGATAGAGTTACAGGAACAAGTATTATTAAATATCACATAGAAAACAATATTAATGATATAAGAACAGATGTGGAAAATGCTATCTATAATATTAATTTACTTGAAAAATATACAAAAGATGTTGAAGAAATATTATTATGTGAATCTATTAATAATAGTGAATACTCTTCAAACAAATATAAAAGAATTGAAAAAAGAGTACTTAAAAATTTAATACATAAACAAGAAGATTTTTTGATTACTTTAAAAATAGAAGTATATTATCGTAGTAATGGTGGAAATGTTAATGATAGAAGAAAAGGGAAATATTCATTTAATGATCTAACTAACATATATAATGAATGGCAGAATGGAAATAAGTTTGAAGAAACAAAAAAACAAGAGCGAAAAATAATGAATGATGATATTAGATATAATGTTTTAAGGCGAGATAATTACTCATGTCAAATATGTGGAGTAACTGCAAAAGATGGTGCAAAATTACATGTAGACCATATTATTCCAGTTTCTAAAGGCGGAAAGACAGTAATGAGTAATCTCCAAACTTTATGTGAACAATGTAATATTGGTAAAGGTAATAAGATAGATAATAATGATATTTGTCCAAAATGTGGTGGTAGATTAGTGAAAAGAAAAGGAAGATATGGAGATTTTATTGGTTGCAGTAATTATCCAAAATGCCATTACAAAAAAAAGAAGCAATAAAATTAATCATCCTATAGATTTTAATAAAAGTTATAATATAGATTATAATACCTTTAAAGTTCACACTAAATAAAAAGAACCAAAATATGGTAAA
>ENA-ORTN01002400-ORTN01002400.1-human-gut-metagenome-genome-assembly--contig:-NODE-2400-length-15312-cov-14.641869_pt1 | contig 15312 bp, 13 predicted proteins | sample MGYA00242070_ERZ509189 | MGnify/ENA primary metagenome ERZ509189 (study PRJEB26280, sample SAMEA2338821) | human gut metagenome | biome: human gut; feature: human-associated habitat; material: faeces...
CACGCAGAGCGCGGTTCAGGGGCAGACCTTCCAGCTTGCCTTCCTCATTACAGACGTTATGTTGTTCACCACATAAGGTCTGTAATGCGTAGTCATCAGTTATGCGTAGAGATAGAGAAAAACGCTCTGTATTCCGGGCGTTTTTCCTTGAACTACTACACATAATCAGAAAGACTTCTTTCCAAATTTTGTTAGCCATTGTAATAAATCTTTGTCCTCCTCCCAAGGCATAGTAGTGTTTGGTGTAAAATTAGGCACTTTTTCCTCAAAAACTTTTCGTTTCATTTCGGCATCAATCCGAGCGTAAACCTCAGTGGTAGAAATATCGACGTGACCTAAGAAATCACGAATATAAATCATGTTCACACCAGCCCGCAGCAAATGCATTGCCTTAGTATGGCGTAAAACATGAGGAGAGATTTTTCTCGTATCGCTGTCCAATTCAGCTTGAGAAACGTATTTTTTGAGAATATAAGTGATCCCATACCGTGAAAGCGCCTGCCCCTTTTGGTTAAAGAACAGCGGCGATGTCAGCGGTTCGGAATTCAGATTGAAGTTCCGAATATAAGCATCTAAGAGCTTGCACGTTTCTTTCATTAGCGGTACTTGGCGAGCTTTTCTACCTTTTCCTGTCAATGTAACCATGGCAGGATTGGTCAATCGGATATCCTTAAGTTTTAGATCCGTGATCTCTTGGACTCGCGCACCGGAATCATATAGCAGGGAAAGTAGTGTTAGGTCCCTAAGACCGTGCCGCGTAGATGGATCTGGTTGGGCAAGCAAAGCTTTAAGTTCTTCTTCTGTCAGAAATGGTATGACTGGCTTTTCATGTTTTTTGGGACGAATAGCAATGATGTCCGTACAGTTTTCAAGATATTCCGGATTTCTGTACTGAACATAATGCGCAAATGCCTTCATTGCGGCAAGCCTTTGGTTTCGGGTTGTAACAGACACTTTTCTTTGCACTTCCAGCCAATCCAGGAAATCGGAAGCGAGATTTCGGTTCAGCATCCGTAGCTCAATACTGTTCGCCGGTACTCCTTTTTCTTCTTGAAAATATAAAAGAAGAAGTTTAAATGCGTCACGGTAGGAATTGCACGTGTTGGGGCTGACGCCGCAAGTTTCGGGGAGATAGGTTGAAAAGTAAGAAGTCAGTGCTTTTGTGAAATCAGTCTTCTTCAATTATCTCACCTCCAATGACAGGGATAATTCCTGCAAATGCAGAATCAAGCTTTTGTGCCAGTTCCGGAAATGAAGCAATTGTCAGATGAATATACCAGCATGTCTCCCGGTAGCTTTTGTGTCCCAGATATGCCGCCAACCTTGGAACAATAATCATTGGATCGTATCCTTCTGCAAGTTGTTTTTCTAACGTGTGAACTGCAAAAGTGTGTCGAAAATCGTGAACACGAGGTCCATTCCCAGTATGGTGAATATGGCTCATAAAAAGAAGTTCGCGGAAATTTTCGTAAATCGTGTTACTGGAATAGTGTCCACTGGCAGATGGGAAAAACCATTCTCTGTCCAACAGCAATTTTCCTGTGTATTCTCTTAAATACTCAGAAAGGCTGCTGTGAATGGGGACAAGTCGATCTTTTCCGCCTTTTCCGTTAAAAATTGAAATCACACCGGATTCCAGATCAACATCAGTAGTTCTTAGCCTTAACGCTTCATTAACGCGCAAACCGCAGGAATACAGCAGCCTAATGACAGCCGGGATTACCAGATGTCTCGTGGGTGCATTTTTTCTGTATGGTAGATTATCGGCAGCATTTAATATGCGGGATATCTCGTCGACGGTAAAAATATGCGGGACAAATGTGGAGTTGCCTTTCAGCTTACTTGTATCCGGGACATAAGATATACCATCGTTAGCGAAAGCAAAGGCTGCAAATTTACGAATGGTATTATGTCGCTGTATCTTTGTACGGTTTGAGAGATATGGTTTCGCTGAGTCCCATGCTTCAACGAGTTCCCTTGTTACAAACGACTCATTTTGCATAGCCTTAGATAGACAATCAAGCTCCTGCAGATAGTATCCGTAGTGATCTGGAAGATAGCCTTCTTCATTTCGAGTTGTCAGGTATAGCTCCATCAATGTCGAAAGATTGCTCAAAAAGTGAAATTGCTTCATTACAGCACCTCCAAATCCAGCGAACACAGGCGAAGTTGCTCAATATCAACGCGCAGATATGTTTCTGTTACGTTGATGTCGCTGTGCCCCAATATTTGAGATATGTCCTGAAGCGATGCTTCGTCCTTAAGCAGATTTGTGGCAAACGAATGTCGAAGCGTATGAACACCCGCATGTCCTTCTTTCGGCACGGTAATTCCTGCTCTGCGCATATACTTCCGAAGCTCTGGATTAAAGTTGTTGTGGTAATCCAAAGGGTCATATGGAGCAGTGTGACGAAGGAAAATGAAGTTCGACGATGACTGGGGACGTCCATCTTTGAGATATGAAATAATGGCCATCCCCAGTTCTTTGCTTAACGGCAATCCGAGATTGTTGCCGGTTTTCTGTTGCGAAAGAGAGATGGTACTGTTTTTCCAATCAATATTTGAGAATCTCAAGGATACAACATCACTAATCCTGAGACCAGTTCTTGCCATGAGTAGGAACATGGCATAGTTGCGCTTGCCTGTTGGATTTTCCGTATCAATAGCTGCTAAAATTTGCTCTATCTCTTCCTTTGACCATGTTTGCGGCAGCTTGGCCGGGGTCCTTTTGAATTCAGGAAGCTGAAGAGAATAATCTTGCTTTGTGATTCCGTGTTGATATAACCAATGAAGATATACAGCAACCTGACGGCAACGCATTCTACGAACATTCATACAGATTTCATCGGCGCTTCTCATGGCCTCTGAAAAGCAGTTAATAGTATCCATATCAATGCCCTCCGGCGTTGATGTATTGGACACATGAGTTGCCAGCAAAAAGATTCTTAGTCCGGATATGGTATTGTCCAGCCAGGATTTTGAATAGTTTTGCTCTCTGCAGAAATCCAGAAATCTTGAAAAGAACAAATCAAATCCATCATCAGCTATTGTTGTTATTCCCCGGACTTTTCTGCGACAGATCTCACCGGTCCTTAAAAACTCATCAAGTGCGCTCATATGACGTCTGGCGTGCCGCATTCGCATATCAAGCTTTTGATCAATGCCATTCGCATCGACACCGAAATAGCGAAGTAGGAATTTCTCCGCTGTTTCACGATCGTAAAAAGGTGATGATGAATAAGCTCTGAACTTATTCCATGTTGCTTTGTAAACACCGAGCGTGTTCTTTTTGTAACCTTGGTTTAACAACCATTGTTCCGTTTTTTCCATCAGTTCAAGGATGGGAATAGATATTATTTCTGACATTGTACGAACCTCCTGTGATTATTGGCAGGGAGTCAGCCTCTACGTTATGTAGAGTAACACAAGACTGTGAACTGCCAATAACCAAGTAAAATCAGGAGATTAGAAAAGAGATTAAATAATGCTACACATAACAACTAACTACACATTACAGACTAAGGCAACCGGGTCTTCGTAGGGGTAAATCGCCTCGATGCAGCCGCCGACCTCATGCTGCAAGGACTCCAGACCGGAGTCAATCTCCTTCACATAAGGCTCCTTTCCCGGCTCAACAATGAGAACGGCGATGGTGCTGTCACGCTCGGCGGCTTCCTCTGAGCCGGTAATCCGGTATTCGTCGGGAATATCGTCAAGCTCACCGTCAAACTGCCTGTCCCACCTCTCGCTTGCGACACGGACATAGCCCTCATCGGTGAAGCGTCCCTGCTCATCCATCGCAATGTCGCGCCCATAGCGTTCATAGTCGATGTAGTTTGCCAGAGGACCGAGATCCTTTTCAGAGTAGATACCAGCTTCGTGGGCGTAATAGTAGCCGAGGTCGGATTCATCGTTGATACCGGGCATGATGTCGTAGCAGTCCAGATTGAACGTCAGGTTGATGAGATCGTCGATGTCGCTGACCTCATCGCAGCCAGCCTCCATAATGGCAACGAGCTTTTCCTGATCGCTCAGGGAAAGCTCGTCAATCAAGGCGGCAAGGTAGTTGAGCTTATCAAGGCTCTCGTACTCGCCAAGCATCTTCTGAACGCCATAGATCGGGCATTCGTAGTCGGTGATAAACCACTCTTCGTAGGGCTGACCGAACTCATCCTGCTTGCCGATCCCAATGCGCTCAAAGACCTTCTGCATCTCTTCTTCGGTGGTGGGCAGCTTCACCCACTCACCGACCAGCATACCTTCATTGTATTTTCCAAGGTTCGTGACGAAGGCTTCAAAATCACCGTCTAATACGGGCATAGGCATCCTCCTTTCAGTCATCCACCATGCCGTCCGGCATGATATACAGTTCTTCAAACTCCGCGTCGGTCATGGCTTCGAGCTTCCGGACGGTCTTATACATCAGCTCTGCGATCTCGCCGTCCATGTCGTTCAGGGTGACGCCCTTCATATCGTCGATCAGCCGCTTCCGGCTGGACGTATTGAAGCAGCACATGAGGTTGAGTTCTTCTACGGTAAAGTTTTTCATATCAGAGTACCATATCCTTTCCTTTGTTTTTCTGCGGCTTCGGTGTGTGGGACGGCTGGGCTTTCTGCGCGGATTTCAGCTTGTCACGGATGGATTCACGGGCAGCGGGTTTCTTGGGGATGGTGTCGTAGATAGCAGTTCCGGCATCCTCCACATAGGAGCGGATATATTCGATGCTCTCAGAAAAGCGGATGGGGCGGTTTTTGTCCTCGATGTTGGTCAGTCGGACTTCATCGGCAGCAAAATCAACCGCGTCAATTCTGCACTTGATTCCGTCCACATTCAGCGTCGCGCCAACAGGAATGTAATCTGCGGCTTTGAGTTCCTTGAAGGTCTCGCCGTCCTTGCTGAGAAAGACATCTGCGCCGGACTTCCAGAGCTTGTGAGAACCGGCTACCCACGCGGCTTCACGGAAGCCAGTCACCAGCATGGAAGGCTTGCCGCGCACCTTCTTCTCAAGGAGCTTTGTGCCGAGAAGCGGCGCGGCTTTCTCTGCGTCCTTGCCGTACAGCTCAAAATAGCCGTTTTGAGCAAAGCAAACCAGCGCGTCCGGATGCGCCTTTTTGACCGCTTCGTACTTGCGGAGTTCAGAGATGGACAGAGGCGAAAGCACCTCTGTCCTCTCTGCCTCCGGCAGTCTGTCACGGCGGCTTTTCTGCTTGGACAGCACTTCCGCCAGAGCATCCGCGTCCTTCGGGAGCGTCCGGTGGGTTTTGACACCGCCATGCTCACCAACCAGAGCCATTGCCTCGTCGAAGCTGCTGCGGCAGGGGGCTTCCAGCACAAAGCCATCTGCAAAGATCAGCCGGTCGTGATCCGGCGCAACCGAGTTCTGCGCCACATTTGCCGCCTGTTCCCGGTAGTTGATCTCAAAGACATCTCCGAAGACCTTGCCGCGCTTAACGGCTTTCGGGACAATGACACGGGCAGTACACTCGTCGTAGGTCTGTTCCGCATAGAAACGGAAGGTATTGTGATCCCGCGTCCCCTGAATGAAGACCTGATTTTCGTTGAGGCAGTGCGTTCCGTGCGGACGGCAGAACCACATCAGTGTTTTGTCTTCGGGGTTCTGGCTTTCGGCAGCGCGGCGGATGATGCGCTTGTCGATGTTGAAGTCTTCCTTGTAGCTGTCTACATGACAGTCCACGAGCTTCTGCAGCTCCGCAACGATGTCAACGTCTGTGTATTTCTTCATGCTTCTCCTTTCTCACAACTCCATGTCGTGTGTTTTGGATTTGAGCGGGGACTTCTTCTCCGGCAGCGTTTTCGCGGCAGCTTTGAGCTGATCGCGGATAGAGGGCTTTTCCTGCTTCTGCTCCTGCTTGACGTATTCCAGCGTCGGCATCAGCTCACGGTAACAGCCCTGTGTTTTCCGCGCCGCATGACGGCGATGGATTTTGAACAGCGGCTCACCGTTCTGCGTGACCGTGTTGCCCTCAATCCTGACGCCGTTCTGTGCCAGCAGATTGAAGGAGTGGTTAGAGGCGCGGTAGGAAGCCCGCATTCCGTCATTGTTATAGGCAATCTGCCCCTTGAGCGTGTCCATGACGGCAGCTTTGATTTCCTTCTCTTCGGCGGTCAGGCGGTGTGCCTTCGGTGCTTTTGCCGCTTCCTCCGGCATGGAGGCAACGGGAGACTTGACCTCCACAGTTTTTACCTCAATAGAAGTGATCTCATCGTTCTCCCATGCAACGACCTCCGGGTCTCTTTCCACTGTTTTCTCAGAAGTGACTTCCTTCTCAGGCTCGGTTTGCTGGCGGAACGCATCCACGAAAAGTGCCGTCAGTCCGGGATTGGGTTTATCCACAAGGAAGCGCGAGGCGTTCTCCGGGCAGACATCAACGGTCTTCGCCCATTCCTTGAGGGGCTGGGGAATGCGCCCGTCAAAGTTTTTCTGCTGAATGGTGTTGGCAAGGACGTACCGGACACGCTCTGGAGAGAACTGCTCAAGGACGCTTTTCACGGCAGCATCCGCATCCAGCCGGTTGTCTCCGTAGTTAGAACTGATTGCCGCCTCAATCGCACGGCGGCATTCCACGTTTGCAGTGAGAGAAGCACGATATGACTCCAGCTCACCGGCTTCATAAGCATAATTCGCCGTCTCGCGGTAAACGGGGACTTCCGGCATCGGCTCTGCGGGGGCTTCGGTATCTTTCTCTGCGGACTGCGCTTTCTCTGCCAGCAGCACCTTGAGCTTGGTGTCAATGCCCTCGATCATTTCAGCCGCCGTCTTGCGGATGGTGTCCAGAGAGCTTTTCAGTTCCTTGGTTTCCTTGCCGGATGACCAACCGGCGATGTAACCGAAGGAGTAGTCCGAGGTTTCAATGCCGTACCGTTGGCAGACGGTGTAGGCAACGCTTTCCGCTTCAACCTCCTTGGTGTGCCGATCCTTCTTATCTTCTGGCGCGGCTTTCTCATCCGGCTTGACGGCGTGGAGCTTTGCGTGGGCGATCTCGTGAATGGCGGTTTTGAACGTCTGGATTTCGCTCATGCCTTCCTGAATGGCAATGCGGCTTTCAACCGGCGAGAAGAATCCCTTTGCACCGCCCGGAATGTCCTCAAAGGAAATAGGGACGGGAGATTCCTGCTTGAGCGCATCGAAGAACGCCTCGTAGTTTTCGACGGTGCCTTTCAGCTCATCGACGATAATGTCCGGAAGCTCCTTGCCGTCCGTCTGGGAAACATCAAAGACACTTACCACCTTGAAGGCAGGACGCAGGACCTCGACTGTTTCTGTGACAGCCTTCCCATCTGCGCCGATCACCGGCTTCTGCGTCGCGGGGTCAATCTTCTCACGCTCTTCCTGCGCCTTGTACGGCGCGGGTGCAAGAATCTTGATGCCCTTTTCGCCCTTCATGACCTGACGGTCAAAGTTGCGCTGCCACGAGGTATAACCGGCAACATAGGTTGCCTCCGGCTTCTGCATCGCAATGAGCAGCGTGTTGTTGAAGGAATAGTTGTAGAACTTGGACATCGTGCGGAGATATTCCTTGAACCGCTCGGATTCAAAAAGCTCCTTGATGCCCTGTTCCAGCTTGTCCGTAATCTCGCGGACTTGCTGTGCATTTTTGTTTTCAGCCATCTCAAACCTCCTTTTCTTATTTGCTTTTGGGCGAAGAAAACCCCGTCTGGGATTTGCTCAATAAACGAGCCTTTACCTCAGATGGGGTTTCTCTGCGTGTCATTCGACGATGGAATATGTTGTCTTCCTTCTCCCATTCAATCAGCCGGTCAAACATCTCCGGATAATTTGTGACTATGTGCAGCAGTTCTTTGTCGCTTGCATTGGGGCAAAACCAGCAACCGTTTCTTCGGCAGTGAGCGTAGATTGGGGAAAGTAGCCCGTGTTCCTGACAGAGCTTGTAGGCGTCCGCCTCGGTCATACCGTATTTGGCAAGCAGACTGACCTTCTTCAAGCCATCCAGACGGGCGAGGCGTTTTGGCTCATCCTCCGCGATGCCGACATAGTTCACAGTGTCCGGCGAGAGTGCGGCATTGTACTTGCGGACTGGCGGGATTTTGCAGTCACGATTGACTGCACACATACCAGCCCATGCAAAGCCGCGAACCTCGCCCTTGTGCGGTCCGCGGGTGATGACATGATGGAACACGTCATCGTAGGTCTTGTCCGCGTGGAGAATGGTGAACTTGATGCCCAGCTCCTTTTCGCAGAAGGGCTTGAGCCGGTCATAGATGAAGTCCCGGTGTTCCGGGACTTCGCCGCTTGTGTCTTTGTCGAACATGACCTCACTGAAAACCGCCTCGTCAAGCGGCTCATTGTGCTGTGCAGCCAGCAGGAGCGTCGCTACGCTGTCTTTGCCTCCGCTGCAAGAGGCAACATACTTTGGGCGGCTCATCGGTCGAACTCCATCTTGAAGCTGACGTATTTGCCGCCGCTGTCATCCAGCCGAATCACCGCATCGTAGAGCTGAGGCTTCTTCGGCGTGTAAAGCCCGGTCACGCGGCACCAGCCCTTGTCCAGCAGCTCCTTTGCAATCCTCTTGGTCAGCTTCTTTTTCTTGCTGGAAAAGAACTTGTTGTCTTCCCACAGGCAGAAGGAGCATTCCTTGTTCGAGCAGTAGAAATTGCCCTTGCCGACGTAGACCGGAGAGCCGCAGCGGGGACATTTGCCGATTTCCTCCTTACCCGTGCCGAAACGCTGGGCTTCGGCATCGGAGAGGAAGGGATAGGCTTTCACGAGATCCCCGGTCATCCGGACAATGCCGCTGAGGAAGGCGTCCGCATCCGCATTGCCGCGCTCAATCTCCATGAGCGTGTTTTCCCATTCCGCCGTCATTGCGGGAGACGTAATCTGTTCCGGCAGTACGCAGACGAGGTTGCAGCCGTCCTTCGTGGGAATGAGGGATTTGCCTTTGCGCTCTGCAAAGCCGGATTTCACCAGCTTTTCAATGATACCGGCACGGGTCGCGGGTGTTCCGAGACCTTTCTTCTCGGTGTCATCGTCAAACTGATCGTTTCCGGCAGTCTCCATTGCAGACAGGAGCGTGTCTTCCGTGTACTGCTTCGGAGGCGTTGTGAAGTGTTCGGTGACACTGGCAGACACACCTTCCAGCATATCGCCCTCATGGACTTCGGGCAGGGACTTCATGAGATCGTCCTTTTCCTTCGTCTTGAGAGATGCCTTGAACAGCTCTTCAATGGCTTTCCAGCCGTTTTGAACGACGGTCTTCCCCTTGGTTTTGAACGTATAGCTCTCGCAGGAGAGCGTGATCTGCGTTTCTGCGTAGGTATGCTTCTCACCGGTTGCACACAGAAGGCGCATCCCGACAAGATTGAGGATTTTCTGCTCCGACTGAGGGAGCGCGAAAACATCCTGCTTTTCAAGCTGGACGGTTGGGAGAATGGCATGGTGATCCGTAACCTTGCTGTTGTCGGTTACGCGGGCAATGTCCGGAGTAACCGAAACGCCGGAGAAAAGCGGAAGCTTGCGGCAGACGATGGAAATGACCTGACGGGCAGTGTCCTCCATATCGTCCGTGATGAACTGACTGTCCGTGCGCGGATAGGTCAGGAGCTTCTTTTCATAGAGCGTCTGGACGAGATCGAGCGTCTGCTGGGCGGTGAAGCCGTAGTATCGGTTTGCCTCGCGCTGCAAGGTGGTCAGATCATAGAGCTTCGGAGGATTGACGGTTTTCGTCTCCCGCTTGAGAGAAGAAACGACGGCTTGCTTTTTCTCGCAAGCCGCCGCAATTCCTTTTGCTTCCTCTTCGGTTTTGACCTTTTCCAGATCGGCGGTCAGATCGCCCTTGCCGATGTGGATGTTGAAATATTTCTCCTTCTGGAACGTGGAGATTTTACCGTCGCGCTCTACCAGCATTGCAAGGGTCGGCGTCTGGACGCGCCCGACCACCAGCTTTTTGTGATAGAGCGTGGTAAACAGGCGGGTGCCGTTGATGCCGACAATCCAGTCCGCCTTCGAGCGGCTGAGTGCCGCTTCATAGAGGCGGTCATATTCCTTACCCTCCCGGAGATGATTGAAGCCTTCGCGGATAGCGGAGTCCTCCAACGAGCTGATCCACAGACGCTTGAAGGGCTTGGTGCATCCGGCTTTGTTGTAGACCAGCCGAAAGATCAGCTCACCCTCGCGCCCTGCATCGGTTGCGCAGACCAGCTCGGTGACGCGCTTGTCCTTCATAAGAGAGGACAGCACCTTGAACTGCTGGTCTTTGTCCTTCGTGACCTCAAACATCCAGCTTTCCGGAACAATGGGCAGATCGTCATATCGCCACTTGGCATACCGCTCATCGTAGGAGCTGGCGTCTGCCAGCTCCACCAGATGACCAAAGCACCACGAAACGATGTAATTGCCGCCCTCCATGTAGCCGTCCTTGCGGGACGTCACGCCCAACACCTTTGCGATGGACTGGGCAACGCTGGGCTTTTCAGCAATGACTAAGATCAATCTTCATCACCATCCGTTTCGGCATCCTCCGCAATCTGCGGCTCTTCATCCTCATTGATGTACGGCTCTTCCTCGTAGCCTTCATCATCAAAGAAGTCCATATCCTCATCCTTGGGCTTTCTGCCCTTGACAAACTTGATGTAGTAATAAGCTGCACCCGCAGCACCGGCAAGGGCAAAGATGACGAGGATCATGCCAACGTTGGATTTCTTTTCGGGCTTAGGGGCGGGGGTATCGGTTTCCGCATCCTTATCCGGCTCAGGTGTAACGGGGGCTGTGCCGGTGCATTCGCTCATGTTGGTCTTGCAGACCGGGCAGTCTGTGTTGACCTGACCGGCAGCGCACTTTTCCTTGCAGTTACAGGTGGTCAGAGCAGCCGCAGTGTCTTCATCCAGCAGCGCAAGCAGGTCGCTCTCATCGACCATGTTCAGGAAGTACGTCTGATACTGTTCCTCATCCTCATTGATGGGTGCATCGTAGTCGATGACAATGAAGAAGGTGTTGCCGTTCTTCGTCTGGACAGTGATGAACTGCTTGTTGGTTGTCTTGTCATAGAGCAAGTCGCGGGTGTAGGCGTTGCCCTCATCGTCAATCGGCTCACCCTTCGGCTTTTCCGGCGTGGGAGTGACTGCGGGCTGCTGTTCCGGCTGAGTTGCCTCCGTGACGGGAAGGTTCTGTTCGGTATCATCGGCGTAGGCAAACGCCGTCACCGAGAAGCAGGACAGAACCATGACACAGACCGCAAGGACGGTCAAAAAACGAAACTTCTTACGCATTGTCGATTACCTCCGTATTTTCAGCGGGCTTGGTGCCGCCCTTCATGGAAGACAGGAACGCCATGATCTGATCCTTGTCCATCACCATAGAACGCACGGTATTGATGATTTCAAGGTTTTCCAGCTCCGTCTTCTTGTCGTACAGCTCCTTGAGCTGCCCTTCGATTTCGGACTTCTTCTTTTCAGCCTTCTCAATGTCGGAGAGGACTTTCTGATACTTGGGATTCATGCAAAACTCCTTTCTTTTAATAGGCGGGTCTTCCGAAGGCGTAGAAATGCTGCTGCCAATAGGAAGAGTTGATGGATGTGTACTGAATGGGGTCGCCGCAGTGGATCATGACCCCATCACCGACGTAAATGCCGACGTGGGACACACCGGGGGTGTCATACGTCCCGACGAAAAAGATGAGATCACCGGGCTGTGCATTCGCCTTTGAAACCGGCGTACAGACGTTGTAAAGCCCTTGTGCGCCAAGCCGTCCGGTATTCACAAGACCGCTGTTCGTGAGAACATAGCTGACAAAGCCGGAGCAGTCAAAGGATGTGTCGGGATTGGAGCCGCCCCACACATACGGATAGCCGAGATACTTTTCCGCCTCGGTAATCAGCGTTGCAAACTTCTCGTCGTTCAGGTATTCCGGGTTGACATCGTAGTCTGCGGGAGGATTTGTGATGTACTTGTCCACATAGGGAGAATCACCGAACAGATCCTCGCGGTTGCCAAGCACCGACATATACGTTGCGTACATGGAGAGCTGTTCCTGAGACATGATGTAGACCGGGACGTGGGAGAGATTGAAGTTTTCGAGCTTCACGTTGCAGATGTAGTAGTCATACGGGACGCGATAGGTTTCCGTGTGCGTGTTGCCGTCTGCGTCCGTCCATGTGTCGGTCTCCGTGCGGTATCTCGTTTCGACGATGACCTCTTCGGTGAGGATGTACTGCTTTTCAAACAGCATTTGGAGCGTACCCTGCACCTCATCCAGCGTGAACTCGCCCTCATGGAGAGCCGAGAGAATGGAGATCAGCACATAGGGGTCATGCTCAATATCGTCCAGATCGAAGTGATACTCGTCGTAGCTGTGAGTGCTTTCGTAGGTGTCGAGATAGCGTTGCAGCTCTTGCTCCATCTGGCAATACTGCGCCTCCGCGCCGAGCATCGCGTCATCCTCGCTGAGATAAGAGGACGCAATGACCGACGAGCCGGTAGAGGTGAGCATCGAACACGAGCTGATTCCGGCACCGAGCAAAACGAGAAGGGCAATTCCGACGCCGATCCAGATGAAGACCTTCTTGTTCTTCTCAAAGAACTCCTTGATCTTGTCGGACGCCTTCTCACCGAGCTTCTTGCCGGTATTCTTTGTGGCAGTCCCGGCAGTCTGAGAACCGGCATTTCGAGCGGCGGCATACTCCTTCTTGATGCTCTGCTTCTGGTAGTGCTTGTTCATGTTCTGCTTCTTCATCTCAGGATGCTCCTGCTGATTTCTCTCATATTGGAGCTTCGCATCAGCAGCATCCGCCTTGTGTTCCAGCTTGGAGACCTTCTCATAAGGCTTGTTGACGCTGTTTTCCCGATGATGGCTGAAATGCCGAGTGGCAGTCTCAGCGGCGATCTCCGTTTTATGCGCCGCCTCAACCGCCGAGTTTTCCTGCTCGACCTCATGGATTTTGCCGTGAATGCCGGAGGCGAGAGTGTCACCGACCTTGCGGACGGTTTTGTCTGCCTCGAATTGCAGCTTGCCCTTGCCCTTCGGCTTTTTCAGCTCATCTTCAAAATGAAGGCGGGTTTTGCCCTTGCCGGTTTCCTCATCAAAGACACGCTCTTTCTTGAGAACCTTGTGCGTGGGCAGCTTCTCACGGGCGGCGTCCAGACGCTCATGCGCCTTCTCAGACTTCCTTTCGAGCTTCTGCATCCGCTTCGTGGGCGGGACTGCATCGTCCGAGACCGGCTTTGCGGAGGCAGTCTCCGCCGCTTGAGAGAGAACGGTGTCTGCATCCACGGCTTCAACCGCAGAGGTCTTGCGCAGCTTGTGCGTGACAACCGTTTCGGCAATCACCGTGCCGGTATGCGAAGAAACGCCGTGCTGCTCCAAAACAGGAGGCTTGAACGGCGTTTCCGAAGGTAGCGGTTCAGTTACATTCTGGGGTGAATTTTCTGTCATTTTCTCTTCTGTGACGGACGTTTCCGAGGGCGACTGCGTGTCGTTATTCTCGGCGTGTTCCGCCTGAAACTGACGCTGCTGACGGCGCATCTGCACCTTTTTCTGTTCCTCCGGTGAAAGAGCTTCGGAAGGCGCGGCTGTCTCAGCGGGCTTCACCAGCTCTGCATCTTCCAGCCGCTTTGACACACGCTGCTCGGTGCCAGCCGTCAGGTTTTCCTCGACCGCGCCCTCCCGCGTCATCCGCACGACTACCTTGTCACGGGCTTTAAGTTCCGGTTCCTTGGGCATCAGATTTCACCTCCAATCCGCTTGTAGGCAAGCTCGGTGTACGCCGGATTCAGCTCGATGCCGACGAAATGACGCCCCATCTGTGAGGCAACCATACCGGTTGTGCCGCTCCCCATGAAGGGATCAAGCACAATGCCTCCTTCGGGACAACCGGCGAGAAGACAGGTTTCAACCAGCTTCGGAGGGTAGGCGGCGTAATGACCGCCCTTGAAGGGAACGGTGTTGATCTTCCAGACATCGCGCTTGTTGCGGAGCGGATTGATGTCTGCGTCCTTGATCGCGCCATGTTCACGGGGGCGGTTAATGGACTGCGGCTGAGGCTGACCGGGAACGGGCTTTCCGTATTTGTTACCGCCCTTCATGCCGCGCTTGAGACGTTCTGCCGTTGCAGGTGCAATCGGCTCGGAGATTGCCTTGTAGTCAAAGAAATACTTCTTGGACTTGGAGAACAGGAAAATATGCTCATAGCAGCGGGCGCAGCGGTCTTTCACGCTCTCCGGCATGGGGTTATCCTTCATCCAGATGATGTCGTTGCGCAGATACCAGCCGGTATCACGGAGGGCAAAAGCCAGCATCCACGGAATGCCGATCATATCCTTCGGCTTGCAGCCCTCAACCTTGTTGTTGAGAGCCACAGCCTGACCGTTTCTGCCGTAGGGGTTCTTCGGGTCAATGAAATCTCCCTGATTGCCCTTTCCAGCGTAGGTGTCCGAGATGTTCAGCCAGAGCGTTCCATCCGGACGCAAAACGCGCCTGACTTCGGTAAACACTTCCGTCAGGCGCGAGATATATTCCTTCGGCGTTGTCTCTCTGCCGATCTGAGCCTCCATGCCGTAATCGCGGAGCGCGTAATACGGAGGGGACGTCACACAGCAATGAACGCTGTCATCGGGCAGAGTTTTCAGGATTTTAAGGCAATCGCCGGTATGAATGATGTCAAGTTGTATGGTGGTGTACCTCCTTGCTCGTTTCATTGAAATGTTGCCGGGTTTATTTGTAAACTTTTCAGCGAAACTGTTGATTTTTCTCTCGCGTTGGAGTATAATATCCATTGAAAAGTAGCATGATAATACCAGAAAGTTTTCAATGGAGGTTGAATTATGGAAATAAAACGAGATCGCTATTTGAAGAAAATCATCTCCTTTATGTGGGATGGTCAGGTGAAGGTGATTACTGGCATCCGCAGATGCGGCAAGTCCTATCTGCTTCGCAATCTGTTCAAGAGTTATCTTCTCGGTGAGGGTGTTACCGAAGATCATATTCTGTCCTTTGAGTTGGACTTGACCCGTGATATTCGCTATCGCAATCCGTTGGAGCTTGCGGCTCATGTCCGGGAGATCGTAGAACACAGCGCAGATGAATACTATCTCTTTGTAGACGAGATCCAGATGTCCGACGAGGTTCCGAATCCCTACAATCCGGAAGGAAAGAAGATCACCTTCTACGATGCTCTCAACGATTTGAAGTCCTTGTCCAACTTGGACATTTATGTGACCGGCAGCAACTCCAAAATGCTGTCCTCTGATATACTGACCGAGTTCCGAGGGCGCAGCGATGAGATCCGTGTGCATCCGCTTTCCTTTGCCGAATACTATTCAGCTATTGGCAGGACGC
>ENA-ORTN01002416-ORTN01002416.1-human-gut-metagenome-genome-assembly--contig:-NODE-2416-length-15244-cov-3.513661_pt1 | contig 15244 bp, 10 predicted proteins | sample MGYA00242070_ERZ509189 | MGnify/ENA primary metagenome ERZ509189 (study PRJEB26280, sample SAMEA2338821) | human gut metagenome | biome: human gut; feature: human-associated habitat; material: faeces...
GAAGAAAATAAAAAAGAAGTTCAGGCAACAGCAAGTGGAAAATGTAGCAAATGCTGCACTGTTGAAGACCATAGTTGCTGTAGTCATAAAACAAAAGAAAGAACAGAAAAAGAATACAAAGACCTGATAAACAGACTAAACAGAATAGAAGGACAAGTGCGAGGCGTAAAAAACATGGTTGAAAACGATGCCTACTGCATGGACATCATTACACAGGCATCAGCCATAGCTGCTGCACTAAACAGCTTCAACAAAGTCCTACTATCTAACCATATCAAAACATGCGTAGTAGACAACATAAGAGAAGGCAACGACGAAGTAGTAGACGAACTAATAACAATGCTAAAAAAATCAATGAAATAAAGAAACACAACATTTTACTACCTTGCACCCTGAAAAATCTCCAGTAACAAACAATAGGCAGATTTTTGAAATTTTGCGAGTATAGTGTAAAGCGCAAAACTTTCTGTCTGAGCCGTAAGGCGAGTTTAAGTTTTCGCTTTACAATAGACGACGGAGCAAAATAAAAAAATCAACGTGTTTGTACTGGAAATTTTTCAGGGCGCAGGGGAGACTAAAAAGTAAAGGAGACTTTAAAATGAAAAAATACACAATTTCCGGCATGAGTTGTGCCGCCTGTCAAAGCCGTGTAGAAAAAGCAGTTAACGCCCTGCCAAATGTTGATTCAGCAGTTGTAAGTCTGCTGACTAACAGCATGCAGGTTGAAGGCTCCGCCAGCGACAGTGAAATAATTCAGGCTGTGGAGAAGGCAGGTTATGGTGCAAAAACTGCAGGAAGTTCTAAGAAAGATACAACATCAATGGAGGAAGACCAGTTAAAGGATACTCAGACACCTATTTTAAGAAAACGTTTAATTGTGTCTTTAGTATTATTAATTCCACTTATGTATATTTCCATGGGACATTTGATGTGGGATTGGCCTTTGCCATCTTTCTTAATTGGCAACCACATCGCAATGGGATTAATTCAGATGCTTTTTACAATTGCTATTCTTGTAATTAATCAGAAGTTCTTTATTAGTGGTATTAAAGGTGTTTTAAATAAGGCACCTAATATGGATACTTTGGTGGCAATGGGAGCAGGTGCGGCTTTTGCATATAGTACCTATGTTTTATTTGCAATGACAGATGCTCAGGTTTCGGGCAATAGTGATAAGATTATGGAATACATGCATGATTTTTATTTTGAATCTGCTGCAATGATTGTAACTCTTATTACATTAGGAAAGATGCTTGAATCTTATTCTAAGGGCAAGACAACAGATGCACTAAAAAGTCTTATGAAGATGGTTCCAAAGACTGCTACAATTATCGAAAAGGATTTAACCGGAAACGAAAAGGAAAAAATAGTTTCCATTGAAGATATAAATATAAATGATGTATTTGTGGTAAAACCGGGCGAAAATATACCGGTAGATGGTATAGTTATAGATGGCTTCGGCGCAGTTGATGAATCAGCCATTACAGGTGAAAGTATTCCTGTAGACAAAACTGTTGGCTCTAAGGTTTCATCAGCAGGCGTTAACCAGTCAGGTTACTTAAAATGTAAGGCCACAAGAGTTGGTGAAGATACAACTTTAGCTCAGATTATTCAGATGGTTAGTGATGCATCTGCCACAAAAGCACCAATAGCAAAGGTTGCAGATAAGGTTTCAGGAATATTTGTTCCTGTTGTAATATGTATTGCACTTGTAACTATTTTTGCCTGGCTTATTGCAGGTGAAACAGTTGGTTTTGCCTTAGCAAGAGGCATTTCAGTTCTTGTAATCAGTTGCCCTTGTGCATTAGGACTTGCCACACCTGTTGCAATTATGGTTGGTAACGGAGTAGGCGCAAAAAAAGGTATTCTTTTTAAGAATGCAACATCCCTTGAAACTACAGGTAAAACCCAGATTGTTGCACTTGATAAAACAGGAACTATTACAGTTGGAAAGCCTAAGGTTACTGCTATTATTACTGAAAAAGAAACAGATGAAAAAGAATTGCTTGGAATTGCAATAGGTCTTGAATGTAAAAGCGAACATCCTCTTGCAAAAGCAATTACCAGTTATGCAAAAGAAAACAACATTAAGCCATATGAAATTGTTAATTTTAAGTCAGAAGTTGGTAATGGTTTAGTTGGCGAATATAATGGCTCAAAAGTTTTTACGGGAAATAGAAAGTTTATTGAAACGAACTGTACTATTTCAACTAATTTAATTAATAAAACTGAGAAGTTATCAGAAAAAGGTATGACACCTTTGTTTTTTGCCAAAGATAATAAAGTTCTTGGCATAATTGCTGTTGCCGATGTTATTAAAGAGGACAGCAGGGAAGCTATTTTGGAACTTGAAAATATGGGAATAAAAGTTATAATGCTTACAGGAGATAACGAGAAAACTGCCAAAGCCATTGGCCATAAAGCAGGTGTTGATCAGGTTATTGCCGGAGTGCTTCCACAGGGGAAGGAATCTACTATCAGAGAACTAACTGAATACGGTAATACTGTTATGGTAGGTGATGGAATAAACGATGCTCCTGCACTTACAAGAGCTAATATAGGAATGGCAATCGGTGCCGGAACTGATGTGGCAATTGATGCCGCTGACGTGGTTCTTATGAAAAGTAATTTAAAGGATGTTCCTGCTGCAATCAGATTAAGTAAGGCAGTTCTTCGAAACATTCATGAAAATCTTTTCTGGGCATTTATTTACAACATAATAGGCATTCCACTTGCAGCCGGAATATGGTATCCTATATTTGGTTGGAAACTTAATCCGATGTTTGGTGCAGCAGCCATGAGCTTATCAAGTTTCTGCGTTGTAACTAATGCATTAAGATTAAATCTTGTAAATATTTATAATAACAAGAAAGACAGAAAGATTAAAAATAGCATTACAGAAGTAATAGGAAATAATGAATTATCAAACAATTTAGACAATAAAGAATCAGAAAAGGAGACTAACACTATGGAAAAGACAATGAAAATAACAGGTATGATGTGTGGACATTGTGAAGCAACTGTTAAGAAGGCTTTAGAAGCATTAGAACAGGTTGACGAAGCAATTGTAAGTCATGAAGAAGGAACAGCTGTTGTAAAATTAAACAGCGACCTCTCAAATGATGTTCTTAAGAAAACAGTAGAAGATAAGGATTACACAGTAAACGATATTATCGGTTAGTTTATTATTTAGGTGTTAAGTATGGAATGTAAGGATTTTCAAAAATTAATAAATGATTTTATTTTCGACAAAATTGAATATTCTGAAGATTTAAAGGAATTTTTGAATCACGCAAAAACATGCAAAAACTGTGGAGAAGAATTAGAACTTTACTACACTATCAGAAGGGGACTTGGCGATGTCAAGGCCCCTGATGGCAGTGAGGAAAGTGTTGATGCTACACAGGAATTGGAAAATATTATTAATTTTTATGATGAATATTTTGAAAAACAAAAAACAGAAAAACAAAGAAAAAGAAAGAAAGCAGCCATTATTTCTGTTATAATAGCAATGTTAATGATTATATTTGTAATTGTATGTTTATATTTAAATACCATTGGTATTATATAAAGTGTATTACTTTGGAAAGGACTATATTTTAATGAGTAAATTTGTGTTAATAGACGGACATAGTATTTTAAACAGAGCATTTTATGGAGTTCCTATTTTTACTAACAGTGAGGGACTACATACAAATGCTGTTTTTGGTTTTCTGAATATTATGTTTAAAATAATAGATTCAAAACAGCCGGATTACATGGCTGTTGCTTTTGACGTTCATCAGCCTACATTCAGACACGAAATGTTTAAGGATTACAAAGGCACAAGAAAGCCTATGATGGAAGAATTAAGGGAACAGGTGCCTGTAATTAAGGAATTATTGCAGAAAATGAACATTACAACTGTAGAATTGCCGGGATACGAAGCAGACGATGTTATTGGTACTTTGTCTAAGAAAGGTGAAAAAGCAGGCATGGAAGTAGATGTTATTTCAGGTGACAGAGATTTACTTCAGCTTGCAAGTGACCATATTACAATCTGTATCCCAAAAACTAAAAAAGGTCAGACTACAGTTGAAGAATACAATACAGAAGGTGTTAGGAAATTATATAAAGTTACCCCAACTGAGTTTATTGATGTTAAAGCTTTAATGGGTGACTCATCTGACAATATTCCGGGGGTTCCGGGAATTGGAGAGAAAGGTGCAACAGCCATTATTTCTCAGTTTGGTTCAATTGAAAATGCCTACGATCACGCAGATGAAATTTCTAACACACGTAACAGAAACGCACTTTTAAATAATTACGAAATGGCACAGATGAGTAAAACTCTTGCCACAATTAATATTCAGTCACCTGTAGAAGTAACACCTGAACAGTGTAAGTTAGAAGATATTTACACAGAAGATGCTCTTGAAATGATCAAACGTTTGGAATTTAAAAGTATGATTCAAAGATTCGGCTCAGTTACTTCAACTAATGATTGTGAGGGAGGATTTAAGTATATTAATAATCCTTTTGATGCTGATCCTATTTTTGAGCAGGCTAAAAATGCTGACAATGTAGGTATTTTTATTTATAGAAACAAAGACAATTTTGGTGTTTCTTTGTGTTTTAACAATGACAATGTTTATTACATTGGAAAAGAAGGTTTTGTAACAGAAGATTATATAATCGAAAAAGTTAGAGACCTTGTAAATGCCAAGGCTAAACTTACAATTTTAAATATTAAAGAAAATAACGATATTTTGGAAAATGATGACGCGGAAAGCATTTTCGATATTTCTATTGCCGCATATCTATTAAATCCATTGCAGAATACTTACGATTATGACGATATTGCAAGAGAATATTTAGGAATGAATGTGCCGGCTTTTGATGAGATTTTTCCAAAAACTAAGAAAAACGAAACTCCATCAGATGAAATACCTGAAAACATATTAAAATATGCCTGCTATAATGCTTATGTAGCTTACAAGGCAAAAGATGCTTTAACTAAAAAGTTAAAAGAAACAGAAATGCTTGATATTTACAACAATGTGGAAATTCCTTTAACTTATGCCTTATATGATATGGAGCAGGCAGGAATTATGGTTGCAGGCGACAAGCTTAAAGAATATGGTGAAAGACTTAAAACTGGCATTGATGCATTAGAGAAAGATATTTTTGCTGAAGCAGGTCACGAATTTAATATTAATTCACCTAAGCAGTTAGGCGAGATTTTATTTGGTGAAATGCAGCTTCCCGGTGGCAAAAAAACTAAAACAGGATATTCAACATCTGCTTCTGTATTAGAGAAACTTGAACCTGATTATCCTTTTGTAAGTAAGATATTAGAGTACAGACAACTTACAAAATTAAAGTCAACATATGCTGATGGATTGGCTGTTTATATAGGCGAAGATAACAGAATACACGGTAAGTTTAACCAAACAATTACCGCAACAGGCAGAATAAGCAGTACTGAGCCAAACCTTCAGAATATTCCTGTACGTATGCCTCTTGGAAGAGAGATTAGGAAAGTCTTTATTCCAAAAGAAGGTTGTGTGTTTATTGATGCAGATTATTCTCAGATTGAATTAAGAATTTTAGCTCATATGTCTGATGACAAGAATTTAATTGATGCATATAATCATTCTAAAGATATTCATGCTGCAACAGCTTCTTTGGTTTTCCATGTTCCACTTGAAGAAGTTACTAAGGAACAGAGAAGTAATGCCAAGGCTGTAAACTTTGGAATTGTATACGGCATCAGTTCATTTGGTTTAAGTAATGACCTTTCGATTAGCAGAAAGGAAGCTGAACAGTATATAAAGGATTATTTTATCAGTTATCCGGGTATTAAGAATTATCTTGATAATTCAGTAAAAGAAGCTAAGGAAAAAGGATACTCTGTTACAATGTTTGGCAGAAGAAGACCTATCCCTGAATTAACATCAGGCAACTTTATGCAAAGACAGTTCGGTGAACGTGTGGCAATGAACTCTCCTATTCAGGGTTCTGCTGCAGATATTATGAAAATAGCAATGATTAATGTGGCAAAAGAGTTAAAAGAGAAAGATTTAAAATCTAAAATTGTTTTGCAGGTACACGATGAACTTTTAATTGAAGCGTACGAAAATGAAGTTGAACAGGTTAAGGATATTCTGAAACGCAACATGGAGCAGGCAGCTCATCTTAATGTTCCTTTGGATGTTGATGTTCAGGTCGGAAATAACTGGGATGAAGCACATTAAAAAGGCGGTGTTATTATGGTTATAGGATTAATGGGTGGCGTAGGCAGCGGAAAGTCTACAGTACTTGATTATTTAGAAGAAAATTATGGCGCATATATTATTCAGTCAGACCATGTGGCAAAGGAAATAATGACTCCCGGCTTTAAGGTTTTTGATAAACTTTCAAAAGCTTTTCCGGAAGTTATTGAAAATGGAAAGATTAACAGCGAGAAGCTTGCCTCAATAGTTTTTAATAATAAGGACAAGCTTGACACTCTTAATTCCATTACTCATCCGGGAACAATAGAAGAAATTCTTAATAGAATAGAGCAGAGTAATAATTCAATTATTGTTGTGGAATCAGCCTTACTTTTAGGCTCAGGCCTTGAATCCCATTGTGATGAATTATGGTATGTATACTGTGAACATAATGAGAGAGTAAACCGTCTTGTTGAAAACAGAGGCTATTCAGTAGAAAAGTCTGAGGAGATTATTTCTAATCAACCAAGTGATGAAGAATATAACCACTTTGCAGATGAGTTTATTGACAATACTTTTAGTGTGGAAAAAACAAGAGAACAAATAGATATGATTTTAAGCAACAAAGAATGCTAAAAAATAAAATGATTTTTTACTAAAAATCGTATTGACAATATTTTTAAAAAGAACTACAATAGGTAGCACGCTACATATTGTGGTTCTTTTTGTGTTTAGATTTTTTTTGAAAGGAGGAATTATGGGACATTTAGGTCACAAAATCAAGCTTATTGACAGACAGTTTAGAAGCCGTATGGATAAAAATCTTGAGAATCTTGGCATTACAACGGCACAGATGAACGTATTATGTTATATGGAACATCACACTGAAAGAAATGTAACCCAGAAACAATTATCTGAAGCTTTTAATGTGAAGCATTCTACAATGGCAGGCATACTTCAAAGAATGGTTGAAAAAGATCTTCTTGAAATAAGACCAAATCCTGACAATAAGAAATTTAAAAATATATTCCTTACGGAAAAAGCTAAAAGTCTTCAGGATAAAGCCTCAGCATATCGTGAGTATACGGAATCTGTTATAATAAAGGACTTTACACCTGATGAAAAAGAATACTTTGAAAAAACATTATTTAAGGTTTTTCATAACTTATTAAACGATTCTTCATTATCACCGGAAGAGAAAGACTTAATAGAGAGGAGATTTATGGAAAATGATTAAAACATTATTAGGTCAGGTTAAAGAATTTAAACTTGTTTCTTTGCTTACACCTTTAGGTATGTTGGCGGAAGTAATTGTTGAAAACTTTATTCCACTTCAAATGGCCGTTATAATTGATTCAATTGGAAAAAATGACTTAAGTACAATTTACAAAACATCCTTTATAATGCTTTTACTTGCATTGTCAGGTTTAATTGCCGGATATATGGGTGGTGTATGGGGAGCTAAGGCTTCTACAGGTTTTGCAAGAAACTTAAGAAAGGCAATGTATGAAAATATTCAGACATTTTCATTTTCAAACATTGACAAATTTAGCACAGCAGGACTTGTTACACGTTTAACAACAGACGTTACTAATATTCAAAACGCATATCAGATGATTCTTAGAATGTGCGTAAGAGCACCTTTCAGTTTACTTGTTGCAATGATTATGGCATTCTCAGTTTCACCAAGAGTTGCAAGTGTATATTTAATAACTGTTATTATTCTTGGAATTGTACTTGCAATTATTACACTTAATGCCCATAAGTATTTTACACAGGTATTTAAGAAATACGATAAACTTAATGAAAGCGTACAGGAAAATGTAAGTGCAATGCGAGTAGTTAAGGCTTATGTTCGTGAAGATTACGAACGTGGTAAATTTGGAAAGGCAAGTTACAATATTTACAAGATGTTTATTAAGGCAGAAGGTATTGTTTCATTAAATGCACCTTCAATGATGCTTGCCATATACAGTTGTATTTTATTTATAAGCTGGCTTAGTGCACATATGATTATTGCCAGCGGAAATAATCCTGCCGTAGGTCTTACAACAGGTAACTTAACTTCACTTCTTGCATATTGTATGAATATTCTTATGAGCCTTATGATGCTTTCAATGGTATTCGTTATGGTTACAATGAGTATGGCAAGTGCTGAGAGAATTGCTGAAGTTATAAATGAAAAAGCTGATATTACTAATCCTGAAAACCCTGAATATGAAGTTGCCAACGGAAGCATTCGTTTTGAAAATGTTGATTTCAGGTATAACAAGACAAGCGAAAAACCTGTTCTCGAAAATATTAATATTTCAATTAAATCAGGTGAAACAATCGGTATTATGGGTGGTACCGGTAGTGCAAAATCAAGTTTTGTTAATCTTTTAAGTCGACTTTATGATGTAGAAAAGGGCAGAGTAATTGTTGGTGGAAAGGATGTTAGAGAATACGACCTTGATGTATTAAGAAAAGAAGTTAGCGTTGTTCTTCAGAAGAACGTATTGTTCTCAGGAACAATTCTTGAAAACCTTCGTTGGGGAGATGAAAACGCAACTGATGAAGAATGTATTAGAGCATGTAAGCTTGCCTGTGCTGATGAATTTATTGAAAGAATGCCTGACAAATATAATACATATATTGAACAGGGTGGTTCTAACGTATCAGGTGGACAGAAACAGCGATTATGTATTGCAAGAGCATTACTTAAAAAACCTAAAATATTAATTTTAGACGATTCAACAAGTGCAGTTGATACAGCGACAGAAGCAAGTATTAAAGAAGCTTTAGCTTCTTTAAAAGGAACAACAAAGATTATTATTGCTCAACGTATTTCTTCACTTCAACATGCTAATCAAATCATTATCTTAGATAATGGAAAAATTCATGCAATTGGAAATCATGAAGAGTTATTAAAGAATGATGAAATTTATCAAGAAATCTATGATTCTCAATTGAAAGGAGTTGATTTATAATGGCTAGACAACTTACAAATGCGAAACCAAAAAATATGAAAAAGACGCTTTCATCTTTTAAGAAATATATTGGTAATCATAAATACGCTTTTGTTTTTATTGGATTGCTTGTTATTCTTTCGACTTCGATTAGTTTATGGGGGACTTATCAAATTAAAACAGTCGTTAATCGTTATGTTTTAAAAAATGATTATCATGGACTCGTTTCATTTATTATTTTAATGGCGATTGTTTATTTTATAGGAGCTACTGCTACAGCTATTTATAAACAATTAATGGTACATACTGCTCAAAGTATTGTCCAAGAATTAAGAAATGATTTATTTGCGAAAATGCAAAAATTACCTATTTCTTATTTTGATGGACACCCTCATGGAGAAATCATGAGTCGCTTTACCAACGATTTAGATACGATTCAAGATGCTTTAAATAACTGTTTTGATACATTGATTCAAAGTTTTATTATGATTGTAGGTACACTCTTTTTGATCTTTGTATTAAGTTGGGAATTATCCTTGATTGTATTTGCTTGTATGATCTTAATGTATTTTTTAATTCAATATTTAAGTCAAAGAAGTAAAAAATACTTTAAGAAACAACAAAATGCGATGGGTTATTTAAATGGTTTCATTGAAGAAATGGTTGATGGTATCAAAGTTGTTAAAGTCTTTAACCATGAAAAAGAAAACTCAATTGAATTTGATTATCGAAACCAAGAACTTTATGATTCAGCAGTAGAAGCATTAACTTATTCAGGAAGAACAATACCAACTGTTGTTTCTATTTCTTATCTCAACTATGCTCTTGTCGCAAGTATCGGTGGTTTATTTGCTATTAATGGTATTATGGATCTAGGAAGTTTATCATCTTATCTTGTCTTTGTAAGACAAACAGCAATGCCTATTAATCAATTTACACAACAATTAAACTTTATTCTTGCTGCCATGGCAGGTGCCGAAAGAATCTTTGATTTAATGAATGAAAGTGAAGAAGTTGATGAAGGGAAAGTGACATTAACACAAGTAGAAATCTTAGAAGATGGTTCAATGCAAGAAAGTGACCATTATACAGGATATTGGGCTTGGAGACATCCAAGAGACAATGGCATTGAACTTGTTGAATTAAAAGGAGATGTTCGTTTCCATGATGTTGTTTTTGGTTACAATGAAACACATCCGATTTTAAAAGATATTAATCTTTTTGCAAAACCGGGACAAAAAATTGCTTTTGTTGGAAGTACAGGGGCTGGGAAAACAACGATCATTAACTTAATTAATCGTTTCTATGATATTACGAAAGGGTCAATTACTTATGATGGTATTGATGTAAAATTGATTAAAAAAGATGATTTAAGAAAATCGATTTCTATTGTTTTACAGGACACTCATTTATTTACGGGAACTATTGCGGATAATATTCGTTATGGAAAACTTGATGCAAGTGATGAAGAAGTTATTGAAGCCGCTAAACTAGCTAATGCAGATAGCTTTATTAGAAGATTACCAAATGGTTATCAAACAATGCTTTCTAGTGATGGAACAAATCTTTCACAAGGGCAAAGACAACTCTTAGCGATTGCTAGAGCAGCTATTTGTAATCCACCTGTATTGATTTTAGATGAAGCAACAAGTTCGATTGATACCCGTACTGAAAAGTTGATTGAAAAAGGAATGGATCGTTTAATGGAAAATAGAACAGTTTTCGTGATTGCTCATCGTCTATCTACAGTTAGAAATTCTGATGCCATCATGGTCTTGGATCATGGACAAATTATTGAACGTGGTAGTCATGATGAATTGCTTGAAAAGAAAGGACGTTATTATCAACTTTATACAGGACAATTTGAATTAGATTAAAAAATTCTTACATCATTTTTGATTTTTTGTTATAATGCTTTTGTAAAAATGATGTGTAGCTAAATGCGTAAGTCCAATCTATTTGGAGATTGGTACTTGCGCATTTTTTTATACAAAAAAGGAGGAAATGATGGAAAAAAATAAGATGGCCGTAGTGCCTTTAAAAAAATTATTTTTGAAAATGGGATTACCAATGATCATATCAATGGTTTTACAAGCTCTCTATAATGTTATAGATAGTATATTTATAACAAACATGGGAAGTGATGGAGTTATTGCTAATCAAGCCTTAACTTTAGCTTTTCCTATTCAATTATTAATTATCGCTATTGGTGTAGGAACCGGTGTTGGTATTAATGCTTTATTATCTAAAAGTTTAGGTGAACAAAATAAAGATAAAGTTAATAAGATTGCCGGAACAGGAATCTTTTTAAGTATTTGTATTTATGTTGTTTTCTTAGTGTTTGGATTATTTGGGTCAGAAAAATTTATAAGATTGTTTGCTGGAAGTAATCAAAAGGTTATTGAAATGGGAACAACTTATCTTAAAATTTGTTGTTGTTTTTCTTATGGCTCTATTGGTTTTACCGTCTATGAAAGATTTCTACAATCAACAGGTAAAACACACTTTTCAACAATTGCTCAAATATCAGGAGCACTTACAAATATTGTTTTAGATTATATCTTTATTTATCCTATGAAGATGGGCGTTGCGGGAGCCGCTTTAGCAACAATTATTGGACAATTTGTTTCTTTATTTGTAGCAATGTATTTTCATTATTATAAAAATAAAGAAATTAATGGAAATATTTGTTATATCAAAGCGAATGCTTCTCTAATTAAAGGAATCTATATGATTGGTGCTTCAGCTGCTTTAATGCAATGTTTACTTGCAGTGATGATGGCAGGAATGAATGCTATATTAGGATTAGCTCAAGTTGATCCAGCTATTTTAATTGGTTCTTTTGGTATTTACTATAAGATCCAACAAATTGCTTTATTTTCAGCATTTGGATTGTCTAATACAATTATTTCTATTTTATCTTTTAATTATGGAATGAAAGATAGAAAAAGAATAGATGAATGTATTAAGTTTGGTATTGTTGATACAATCATTGTTTCTTTAATGATTACTTTATTATTTGAACTTCTTGCTCATCCATTATCACAATTATTTGGATTATCAGGAAGTACACAAGAAATGATTGATATTTGTAGTACAGCTTTACATATAGCAAGTCTGGGATTTGTTTTTATGGGTATTTCTGTCGCGATTCAAGGTGTTTTACAATCTATTGGTTATGCCATTAGACCTTTAATTATTGCTTTACTTCGCTTGATTATTTTTGTATTTCCAATAGCCTACTTCTTTACTTTAACAGAAAATGTAACAACGCTTGTTTGGTGGACATTTCCAATTTCTGAATTGTTGACAGTTATTGTTTCACTTATTATCTTGAAAAAATCATATAATGAAAGAATAAGTCCTATTAAAAATGAAAGTATAACAAATAATTTAGTAATTGCTATTTCAAGAGAACATGGCACAAATGGAAAAGAAATTGCGAGACAAGTCGCTAAAGAATTAAACATTGAATTTTATGATAAAGAAAGAATCAAAGAATTTGCTCTTAAACATGGATTTGTAAGTAATAAAGAAAGTGAAGATTATATTTATAGTCAATTCTTATCATTAGACATCAATAAAAATTCAATTATTCTTTTATCAAATGTTATTAAAGAAATTGCTAAGAAAGGAAATTGTGTTATTGTTGGAAGAGCTGCAGATTATATTTTAAAAGAAGATGAAAAATTAGTAAGAATCTTCTTATATGCTCCTTTAGAATATCGTCTAAATAAAGTAATGGAAATTTATCATGATAGTCATGAGGATGCTCTTCGATATATTCATAAATCGGATCATTCTAGAAAAAGTTATTATGAAGTTATTTCTAATAAAATATGGGGTGATAAATCAAATTATGATTTATGTTTAGATTGTAAATTAGGGAATGAAACAATCAAAGATATTATTTGTAACTATGTTAAATCTTTAAATAAATAAAGAAGTCTTTCAAAAAATGAAAAGACTTCTTTTCTTTTAAAGATATTCTATATAATGTCTTTTACATAGGGAGGGCTTATATGAGTAAATTAAGAGATCATTATTTATTTCATGCAGGTATTTCATGTTTTTTTTATTTAGGGTATGGTCCCTTTACAGTTGTTTTATCACTGTATTGTCAAGATATAGGAATGTCAGCCTCACAAATTGCTTACATTGTATCCTTTGCACCACTTTTATCTATTGCAACACAACCATTTTTTGGATACTTGGCAGATAAGTGGCAATCACCAAGAAAAGTATCTATTTTATTATCATTTGCAAATATTGTTTGCATGTTTATTTTTGCAATTAGTCGTAATTTTTGGATTTTACTTTTATCATCAGGTCTAGCAGTATCTTTTATGAATGCTGTTACTCCTTTAACAGATCGTATTGGTGTTTCTTCACCTTATCAATTTGGTAAGATTCGTTTATGGGGTTCTGTAGGTTATGCCATTATGGCACAAGTCAGTGGACTTTTATATCAATATATTTCACCATTTGCGAACTTCATAGCTGGTATTTTAGGAACATTAATTACCATTATTTGTATTTATATGGTTTCTGATCCAAAGCTTTCAGAAGTTCCTGAAAAAGAAGAAAATAAATTATCGACAGTTGTTGTTATGAAAGAGCTTGTTCATAATATACCATTTATGCTCTTTCTAGTGATTTCCTTTTTCTTTTGGGGAGCATGCTCCACAAACTTTAACTATTTATCATTATTTATTAAATCTCAAGGTGGAACAGCTTCACAAGTAGGGACCTACCAACTTTTTGCGACATTATTTGAAATTCCGATGATTCTAGCAACAGACTATATCATTAAAAAGATACCTTATCGTTATATCATGATGTTTGCGATTATCATGTCAATGATTAATTTTGCATGGTATGCAACTTTACCTTCTGTTAATATGATTATTTATGTTTTTGTATTTAAAGGTTTTTCTACTGTACTCTTTACGATGATTACTGTAAGATTAGTAATGGTTTTAGTAAAAGAAGAATATGTCTCTACAGCCTATGGAATTCAAGCTATGCTTGGTAAAGGCGTAGGTGCAATGCTTTTCCAATTAATTGGAGGTAGAATTATTGATTCCATAGGAATGAATGGTTTCTATTTATTCTTATTTGCAGGAATTACGATTGCTTTTGTAGTGACACTTTTCTTTAGAATGCCTAAGAAAGTGAGAGTGTAGTATGTTAGAATTAAATGCTGTTATTTTTGATATGGATGGTTTGATGATTGATACAGAACCTGTAGGAAAGATGTTAGTGAAAACATCTCATGAAAGGTTTGGTTATGAAATTACTGAAGATATGTTTTATCATTTGATTGGTACAAATGAAAAGACATCAAAAGCTTATTATCATAGTGTTTTTGGTGAAGATTATCCTTATCAAAAGATTAAAGATTATCGAGATCAATTAAGAAAAGAATATTTTAATAGTCATCCTTTAGAAGTAAAAAAAGGTTTATATGATTTATTAGAAGATTTAAAAAAGAAAAATATTAAAATGGCAGTGGCTTCTTCAACACGTTATGAACGTGTTTTATCTAATTTAAAGAGTATTAAAGTTGATCATTATTTTGATGCCATTATTGGTGGTGACCAAATCCAACATGGGAAGCCAGCCCCAGATATTTTTTTAAAAGCAGTTGAGTTACTAGGGGTAAGTAAAGAAGATGCCCTTGTTTTAGAAGATAGTAAAAATGGAATTTTAGCAGCACATGCAGGAAATATTCCTGTTATTTGTATTCCTGATTTGATTCATCATTCTAAAGATATTCTTGATTTAACTGTAGGATGTTATGATTCTCTTGATCAATTAATAGATGTTATTGTTAAAAAAGATGACAAAGCATAATATAGAACCCGTTTATAATCAAGATTCTAGGATTCTTATTCTAGGATCTTTTCCATCTGTTAAATCAAGAGAAGCTAAGTTTTTTTATCATCATCCTCAAAATCGTTTTTGGAAAGTTTTAGCTGCTTTATTTCAAGAAGAAGTTCCACAAACAATTGAAGAGAAGAAAACTTTTTTACTTAGAAATCATCTTGCTTTATGGGATGTTATTGAAAGTTGTGAAATTAAAGGATCAAGTGATGCGAG
>ENA-ORTN01002431-ORTN01002431.1-human-gut-metagenome-genome-assembly--contig:-NODE-2431-length-15184-cov-7.805010_pt1 | contig 15184 bp, 8 predicted proteins | sample MGYA00242070_ERZ509189 | MGnify/ENA primary metagenome ERZ509189 (study PRJEB26280, sample SAMEA2338821) | human gut metagenome | biome: human gut; feature: human-associated habitat; material: faeces...
GCGTCGTGTGAGATATAAAGGAAAATACCCGAAGAAATTCGAGGAGAAATATAAAGAGTTACAGCCGGAGAAATACAAGGATACAATCGCGCATGTAATCCAGAAGGGAAATACTCCTGCCGGAATGCACATTTCCATCATGGTAAATGAGATCCTTGATTTTCTGAAAATCCAGCCGGGTGAGATAGGATTCGACGCGACACTCGGATACGGTGGACATACAAAAGCAATGCTGGAATGTCTGAAAGGTGAGGGGCACATCTATGCAACAGATGTTGACCCGGAAGAGTCTGCGAAGACAAGAAAACGTCTGGCAGATCAGGGATTCGGAGAAGACATTTTAAGTATCCGTCTGCAGAATTTTTGCACGATCGATGAGATTGCAAAAGAAGTTGGAGGATTTGATTTTATCCTTGCGGACCTTGGAGTTTCCTCTATGCAGATCGACAATCCGAAGAGAGGATTTTCCTTCAAAGTTGACGGACCGCTGGATCTGCGACTGAACCAGGAGAAGGGAATCAGCGCAGCAGAGCGCCTTGATAACATTTCCGAGGAAGAACTCGCCGGAATGCTTTACGAGAATTCAGATGAGCCATACTGCGAAGAACTGGCGAAAGCAATCACGGATGAGATTCGCAGAGGCAATCGCATCGATACAACAACAAAGCTTAGAAATGTCATCGAGAAGACTTTAGATTTCCTTCCAAATAATAAAGAAAAGAAGGACATTATCAAAAAGACTTGCCAGAGAACATTCCAGGCACTTCGCATAGATGTCAATAATGAGTTCGAAGTGCTGTATGAATTCATGGAGAAACTCCCGGGAGCATTAAAACCGGGCGGAAGAGTGGCAATTCTTACATTCCATTCCGGAGAGGACAAGCTTGTAAAAAAAGCACTTAAAGCAGGATACAAAGAAGGAATCTATTCCGAATATGCGAGAGATGTTGTGCGTCCGTCAGCACAGGAATGTGCACAGAACGGAAGAGCAAGATCTACGAAGATGCGCTGGGCCGTGAAGGCGGAATAGTTGACTTCAATATAATGAAATGTTATAGTTAGTCAGAAATAATAGCGTTCGGTGCTGTTTGATCAGAGAATATATTTCCATATCCTGATCGAAACAGGTAAAAGGGAAACAGGTGCAAGACCTGTACGAACTCGTCACTGTGAGCAGAGATGCGGTCTTCTTAGAAATTAGATTTCAGAAGACTGCTCCTATACAGACAAGTGTGGAGAGTCCGCACATCCACTGGGAGACCGGGAAGGTGTTCTGTATAGAAGATCTGTAAGTCAGGAAACCTGCCGGCCGTTGGTGCGGGGAATATACGAATTCCAGATCACGAGTAATTGATTGTACCGAAAAAATCATTCATTCGATTCAGGATAATTCTATCCATTTTCCGTATTTTATAATTCATAACTTAATAGGAGACAAAAAAGAAATGAAAAATAAGAGCAGATGGCTTGCGCTTATGCTGACAGGTTCTATGGTGATTTCACCATTGTCTTATACAAGAACATATGCGGCAGAAAATGAGCAGCAGTGTGAGACAAATTTACAGGAAACTGTAGAGGTGGAAGAAGCTGATCTAGATAAGAAACAAGATGAGAGTCAGACAGAAGACGCAGAAAATGTTAAAGAAGATAAAAGAAATGACGATTTAACAAAAGAAGATCAGACAGAGGAATCTGATAAAGTTGATAATTCTTCGGATAAATCAGATAATCAGAATTCCATCGAAGCAGAAACAAAACCAAATTTAGAGAATAACTCAGAAAATAATTCAGAAGAGAAAGATACAGAAACCACCGGGAAAAATCCAGGCACAACTGTCTCAGATCAGGTTGCAGACGAAAAAGCTAATAACAAGGATACACAGATAAAAGATGAGACAGGCAAGTCAGAACCTTCTACGGATTCTAACGATTCTACGAATACTCCGGAACCGGAAATTCCGCCACTGCAGGAGGCGCCTTCTGTAACAGGAGAATCTGTGAAGGTAGTAAAAGAAAACGCCGAAGAGTTCGCAATGTTCAAGGTCAGCAAGTCAACAGTTACGAAAAAAGATGGTGAGCTTGAAATTACAATTAAGACAGAAAAAGCACATTATGATGCACTTTATCTTGGCTCTAAAGATGACCTTCTGAAGTCTTCCATAATTGAAGGAACAAAGACAGAAGATGGAGGGATGACATTTACTTTTAAAGTGCCGCAGGCGCAGGCAGGACAGACAATTCCGGTATCTTTGAGAAGATCAAAAAAGCAAACTTGGTATGATACGATGTATCTGTGGATGTATATCCCAACTCCGGAAGAAACATCAACACCAGAACCATCACCGGAACCCACTCCATCACCGAATCCAATGCCTAATCCAGAGCCAACTCCAACTCCGACACCGGAAGCAACAGTAGCAAACGGAATCTACAGTATGGACGTAACTTCCAGTTCTTCCATGTTTAAAGTAGTGGATTGTATTCTGACAGCAAAAGACGGAAAAATGAGTGCCGTGCTTACATTAAGCGGAACCGGTTACGGCTATCTGTATATGGGAACAAAGGAAGAGGCTGCAAGCGCAGATCAGTCATCCTGGATTCCATATCAGGTGAATGAAGAAGGAAAATATACTTATACTGTTCCGGTAGAAGCGTTGGATAAGGAAATCGCAGTAGCAGCCTATTCCATTAAAAAAGGAATTTGGTATGACAGAACGCTGACTTTCCAGTCAGAGACAATAAAGAAGATTGCCGATCTTAATTCTACAGATTCTGAGAATAAAGGTGATTCCGGAAACAACGGAAACACAGGAAATTCCGGAACTACTGGTGGTTCCAGCAATACAGGTAATACAGGAACAAACAATTCTGCTTTCCCAGGCGGTTCTGTATCTGGAACTAATTCAGGAAAAACAGATGGAAATGACGGAAAAGCAGATAATGTATCGAAATACGAATCCGATACAAGTGGTTCTACTTCTCATGTAGACAGTGGAACAACACTGAAAGATGGTGTATATACTCCGGACCGTTTTACTTGGTCCGGTGGAACAGGTAAGGTTCAGATAACTTGTAATAAAGTGACGATCCAGAATGGACAGGCGTATGCAACACTCGTGTTCAGCAGTGATCATTATCAGTATGTGAAAGCGAATGGAAATAAGTATTACACAACAAAGGGCGGCGGATCAGCGACAGCTGTTATCCCAGTTGCATTGAATCAGAACAATAAGATTATTGGAATGACAGATAAAATGTCTGTTGCACATGAGATAGAATATACGATTTTCATTTATCTTGCAGCGGCGAATGGAGGAACATCTGCAAACGGAACAGATGCTTCAACAAGCAATAACCAGAAGCTGGATGAACAAGCACCTGAAATCATAGGTTTGGAATATCAGTCAGAGACAAAGCTTGACTATGCAGAATATTTCAAGATTTATCATTATGATCAGGGGATTGTACTTCTTGAAATCGATATGACGAAGGACACAGCAAGAGACCCGGAAAAAGCAGAGGAAACAAAGTCTGAAAATGAGAAGTCCGCAGAGGATAAAGAGAAGTCTTCCAAGAAGAAAGTAGCTTCTGTTACAATCAATAGATCAGAAGATTCTAAGAACTCAGATGCAGAAAGCACAGTAGATGCTTCTGTCGAGGAATCCGCAGCTTCGGATAATAACGGCACAAGCGAACAGGAACTGGCAGCAGAGCTTTACAAGGGAAATGTTGTGAAATATCTGATCGTTCCGGAGGATGTGGAAGTTCCGGTTGGTCTTGAGCAGGATATGATCATCGTGAAAAAACCGACAGATCATACTTATGCAGAGTCTGATGAGATTCTGAATATGATGAAAGATCTCGATCTTCTTGATAATATTGCGGCAGTTGGAATGAAGAGTAAAGACTGTACAGTATCCGAGATTGCTGATAAGATGAAAGTAAAAGAAGGAGAGAAGAATGCTGAAGTTGCATATGCAGGAACAGCGGACAAGTTGAAACTGAAGAATTTTGTGAAGAGTGAAGTGAATCTTGCATTGTTTACAGGAGATATTCTTCCAAGAGAAGATTCTGAGGAAAATGCAGCGAAAGATACTGACAAAATAGCAGATAAAGACAGTAAAGATACAAAAGAGACTCTGACAGTAGAAGAGAAGACGGAACAGTTCGAAGAGCTGACAGAAAAGCTTGCAATGCTTGGTATTCCGGTTTTTGTTGATCGTTCTTCCGAGGAAAAGACAGAACTTGGAAAGCAGGAGTGGATCAAGGTTTACGGTGTTCTCTACGGATGTGAAGAGCTGACGAACGAGAAGTTTGATGCGGCAGTAGCAGCGGCAGAGAAATAGGAGAGAAAAATAGAATGAAGATAAGAAGATGCAGAATCACAGCGTTAATGCTTTCAGCTGCACTTCTGCTCGGAGGCTGCGGTTCTACCGCAGCCTCCAGTGGAAACAGCGGTAATAATTCAGCAGGTACAGATGTAACAAAGGATAAGACCAAAGATGCAGCCGACAAGACAAAAAAAGCACCGGAGATCGAAGGGCTTACCTATGAATCTACAATGGATCTGACTTACGCGACAGAATTCGATGTATATTATTATAAGGATGGATATAAGTTGATCGATGTCCATGAAGATAAGCAATATCTGATCGTTCCGGAAGGTGAAGAAGAACCGGAAAATCTGGCGGATGATATTGTTGTGATCCAGCAGCCGACAGAGAATATTTATATGGCGGCGACAGCATCCATGTCTCTGTTTGATGCAATCGGCGGAATTGACAAGGTGAAATTCTCCGGGCTTGAGGCTTCCGGCTGGTATGTAGAGAGTGCAAAGGAAGCAATGGAATCCGGAGCGATGACATTTGCGGGAAAATACAGCGAACCGGATTATGAGACTCTCGTTGACGGAGACTGTGATCTGGCAATCGAATCAACGATGATCCTTCATACACCGAAGGTACAGGAAATGATCGAAGATCTTGGGATTCCGGTATTTGTAGACTACTCCAGTTATGAGTCACATCCGCTTGGAAGAACCGAGTGGATCAAGCTTTATGGGGCGCTTCTGAATAAAGAGGAAGAAGCGGATACATTTTTTGACCAGCAGGCTCATGTGATCGAGGAACTGAAAGGATTCGAGAACACGGAAAAGACGGTTGCTTATTTCTATGTGAGTACAGATGGTTCAATCGTTGTGAGAAAATCTGACGATTATATTCCGTCAATGATCGAAATCGCAGGCGGAAGATATGCGTTCAAAGATCTGAAGAATCCGGACAGCAACGCACCATCTGTTAAACTGACGATGGAGGAATTCTATGCGACTGCTGTAGATGCAGATTATCTGATCTACAACGGGACGATCGACGGACAGGTAAATAGTATCAGTGAGTTGGAAGCAAAGAATGAATTGTTCTCCGAATTCAAGGCGGTGAAAGACGGAAATGTCTGGTATACCGGAAAGAACTTATATCAGGCAACAGATACAGTCGGAGAGCTGATCAAAGATATGCATCTGATGCTGACAGACGGTGATGCATCTCAGATGACATTTCTTGAAAAGATGGAGTAGAAGAATGGAGCAGACAAGTTTTCATCAGGAAAATTTCAGACGGCGTACAAGATACACAGCGGTATTTCTGATTCTTGCAGCAGTATTTTGTGTTGTGACAGTGCTAAATATCAATACCGGAAATGTTCATATTCCGGTACCTAAGATTCTGCGCATTCTCTTTCTGAAAGAAGGAGCGGCGACAGAGTACAATATTATATGGAAGATCCGTCTTCCGAGAATTCTGATGGCAGCGCTGCTTGGTGGTGCATTGTCTCTTTCAGGTTTTTTGCTGCAGACATTTTTTTCTAATCCTATTGCTGGACCTTTCGTTCTCGGAATTTCTTCCGGAGCGAAAATGGTTGTGGCACTTACAATGATCGTGTATTTGAAATATATCGGAAGATTTTCTTCGTATACACTGATTCTTGCAGCATTTATAGGGTCGCTGATCTCGACGGGATTTATCCTTCTGATGTCGAAAAAAGTGCAGCATATGGCGTCTCTTCTTGTCGGGGGGATCATGATCGGATATATCTGTTCGGCTATCACGGATTTTGTTGTGACATTTGCGGATGATTCTGATATTGTGAATCTGCACGGATGGTCACAGGGAAGTTTTTCCGGAATGAGCTGGAGCAATATTCGTGTGGCAGCAGTGGTTGTCGGACTTGCGGTGCTGTTTACATTTTTCCTGTCCAAACCAATCAGTGCATATCAATTGGGAGAAGCATATGCGCAGAGTATGGGAGTCAACATCAAGACATTTCGCGTGATTTTGATCTTGCTTTCCAGTATTCTGTCAGCGTGTGTGACAGCATTTGCGGGACCGATTTCTTTCGTGGGAATCGCAGTTCCGTTTCTTGCAAGGAAGGCATTTGGAACATCAAAACCGATCGTGGTCATACCGGGAACATTCTTTATGGGAGCTGTGTTCTGTATGATCTGTGACTTGATCGCACGAATGGCACTGGCACCGGTGGAATTGAATATCAGTACGGTGACTTCTATTCTGGGTGCACCGATCGTTATCTATATGATGATACCGAAGGGAGGAAGAAAATAAGATGGCAGATTATTATTTTCAAATGAAAGACCTGTCGGTAGGTTATAATGGAAACTCCCTGATCCGTGATATTAATATCGGGATCAACAAGGGGGAGATCGTGACTTTGATCGGGCCGAATGGTTCAGGAAAGTCAACGATTTTAAAAAGTATTACAAGACAGCTGAAAGTCGTTGGAGGAAATGTATTTTTTGACGATACTTCTCTTCTGAAACTGCCGTACAAAGAGCTTGCGTCTAAGATGGCGGTCGTGTTGACGGATCGGATCAAGACAGAGTTGATGACTTGTCATGATATTGTGGCGACCGGACGCTATCCTTACACAGGACGACTTGGGATTCTGACGCAGGAAGATGAATGTCTGGTGGAAGAGGCGATGCAGGCGGTGCATGCGCAGGAGCTCGGCAACCGTGATTTTAATGCGATTAGTGACGGACAGAAGCAGCGCGTTCTGCTGGCGAGAGCAATCTGTCAGGACCCGGATGTGATCGTTTTAGATGAGCCGACTTCATTCCTGGATGTAAAATATAAGTTGGAGCTGTTGTCTATCCTTGAGCGGATGGCAAGGCAGAAGAAGATTACGGTGATTATGTCTCTTCATGAAATCGATCTGGCACAGAAGATTTCAGATAAGATCATCTGTGTCAAAGGCGAGACGATTTCACATTACGGAAGCCCGGAAGAAGTATTTACAGAAGAAATCATTCGCGAATTGTATGGAATCAATAATGGATATTTTGACCCGCTTTTTGGAAGTATTGAACTTCCTGCGCCGGAGGGTGAGCCAGAAGTGTTCGTGATCTCTTCCGGCGGAACTGGAATCCCGGTTTATCGAAGACTTCAGAAGGAGCACATCCCGTTTGCGGCAGGTATTTTATATGAAAATGATATGGATTACCGGCTGGCAAGATTACTTGCGGCAGAAGTGATCACGGAAGAACCGTTTGAGGAGATTCGGGAAGAAACGCTTCAGAAAGCATTTGAGACAATAGGGAAATGTAAGCGTGTGATCAATGCCGGAGTGAAGATCGGAACATGGAATATAGGGATTGAGAGATTGCTTGAAAGAGCAGAAATAGAAGGGAAATTATAAAAACGTATAAAAATGAGCCGAGATAGCATTTTAAATGTGTTTTAAAAAGCGCTGTCAACGCTCTTTTTTGTTGCTATTCATGATTGTGAATGGTAGAATAGAACAGTATAGGCTATAAAAAAGATGGGAAAATAGCAGTACAGACTGTTATGTGATGGGAGGCAATTTATGAGTAACAATGGACAATCAGCAAAGAGAGCAAGCTTCTCGGGTAAAATCGGATATGTGCTTGCTGTTGCAGGTTCAGCAGTCGGCCTGGGAAATATCTGGAGATTCCCGTATCTGGCTGCGAAATATGGAGGGGGAATCTTCCTTCTCGTTTATCTGATTCTGACCGTATCTTTTGGATATGTTCTGATCATGTCAGAGACAGCACTTGGAAGAATGACAAGAAAAAGTCCGGTTGGAGCTTTTCAGACATTTGGTAAGACAAAATCATTTAAGATCGGCGGATGGCTCAATGCAATAATCCCTATGCTGATCGTGCCGTATTATAGTTCGATCGGTGGCTGGGTTATCAAGTACCTTGCAGAGTATTTGAAAGGAAATGTGCAGACTGTTGCACAGGACGGATATTTTACAGAATTTATTTCAGATTCTTTTCAGGTAGAAGCATGGTTCATCGTGTTTGCTATTCTTGTATTCTGTGTTATCCTGGCAGGAGTTGAGAATGGTGTAGAGCGAGTATCTAAGATTATGATGCCAATCCTTGTTATCCTTGCGGTTATCGTAGCAATTTATTCTGTAACAAGACCGGGAGCAATTGAAGGTGTGAAGTATTTCCTGATTCCGAATCCAAAGCACTTCTCAGCAATGACGGTTGTTGCGGCAATGGGACAGATGTTCTACTCCCTGTCAATCGCGATGGGAATTTTGTATACATATGGTTCTTATATTGGTAAAGACGTTGATCTTGAGAAAAGTACAACACAGGTTGAGATTTTCGATACAGCAATCGCGCTTCTTGCCGGACTTATGATCATCCCGGCAGTGTTTGCATTCTCCGGTGGTAATCCGGATGACCTGCAGGCAGGACCGTCTCTGATGTTCATTACACTTCCGAAGGTATTCGCAAGTATGGGCGTTGGAAGGCTGGCTGGTATCCTGTTCTTCGTATTGGTACTTCTTGCAGCAGTGACAAGTGCAATCTCACTTTTGGAGACAAGCGTATCTACATTCCAGGATGAACTTCATTGGAGCAGACCGAAATGCTGTATCCTTATGGCTGCTGTTATGCTTATAATCGGAACCTTATCTTCTATGGGATATGGAGTATTGAGCTTTATTCAGATTTTCGGAATGGCATGTCTGGACTTCTTTGACTTCCTGACAAATTCCGTGATGATGCCACTTGCAGCACTTGCAACATGCTTCTTGATTGTTCGTACCGTTGGATTTGACAAGATTGCAAGGGAGATTGAGCAGTCATCTGCATTTAAGAGAAAGAAATTATACATGTTCTTTATGAAATATCTGGCACCGATCTGCCTGATTATTATATTATTAAGTTCTATTGCAAATGTATTGGGAATTATTTCTATGTAATGGAAAATGCTTGTTAAAATAGACAAGTAATCTTGCTGTAAATCTACCTGCATGGTATAATATGACTAGACTTGTAAAGTTTAGAAACAGTTCAGCCATACAACGAAGTGGTCATAAACTGACGGTCTTACGTTGTATGGCTGAATTGCAATAATTTTACATTTTAAGTAAATGATAGGAGTGATTAAGATGTATCAGGAAGAGTATAAGCGCTGGATGACAGCAGACCTGGAAGACGCAGATCTGATGCCTGAATTAGCAAAAATCGAGGGAAATGATGATGAGATCAAGGAGCGTTTCGCAGTTGCGCTGAAGTTTGGAACAGCCGGACTTCGTGGTGTTCTTGGAGCAGGAACAAACAGAATGAATATCTACGTTGTTCGTCAGGCTACACAAGGACTTGCCAACTGGGTAAAGACACAGGGCGGTACACAGACAGTAGCGATCAGCTACGACAGCCGTCTCAAGAGTGATGTGTTTGCGAAGACAGCAGCAGGAGTTCTTGCAGCGAACGGAATTAAAGTAAGAATTTACGATGCTCTGATGCCGGTACCGGCACTTTCATTTGCAACACGTTATTATAACTGTAACGCAGGTGTTATGGTAACAGCATCCCACAACCCGGCGAAGTATAACGGATATAAGGCATACGGACCGGATGGATGCCAGATGACAGATGATGCAGCAGCAATCGTATACGAAGAGATCCAGAAGACAGATGTACTTACAGGTGCGAAGTATATGTCTTTCGCTCAGGGAGTTGAAGAAGGTCTGATCCGTTTCGTAGGAGATGACTGTAAGGATGCATTGTATGAGGCGATCGAGTCCCGTCAGGTTCGTCCGGGTCTGTGCAAGAGTGCAGGATTGAAGCTTGTATACAGCCCACTGAATGGATCTGGATTAGTACCGGTAACACGTGTACTTAAAGACATCGGAATCACAGATGTAACAATCGTACCGGAGCAGGAGTACCCGAATGGATATTTCACAACATGCAGCTACCCGAACCCAGAGATCTTTGCAGCACTTGAGCTGGGACTGAATCTTGCGAAAGAGACAGGCGCAGACCTCATGCTTGCAACAGACCCAGATGCAGACCGTGTAGGAATCGCTATGAAGTGCCCGGACGGATCCTATGAGCTTGTTTCAGGAAATGAAGTAGGAGTTCTTCTTCTTGACTACATCGCAGCAGGACGTATTGAGAAAGGCACAATGCCTGAGAAACCGGTAGCAGTGAAATCTCTCGTATCTACACCACTTGCAGATGCAGTTGCAGAGCATTACGGAGTAGAACTTCGCAACGTACTGACAGGATTCAAATGGATCGGAGATCAGATTGCGAACCTCGAGGCAGCAGGAGAAGTTGACCGTTTTATCTTCGGATTTGAAGAGAGCTACGGATACCTTGCAGGACCTTATGTACGTGATAAAGATGCAATCATCGGATCTATGCTGATCTGTGAGATGGCCGCTTACTACAGAAGCATCGGAAGCTCACTGAAACAGAGAATGGAAGAGATCTACGCACAGTACGGACGTTATCTCAACAAGATTGATAGCTTTGAATTCCCGGGACTGAGCGGAATGGATAAGATGTCAGGAATCATGGAAAATCTTCGTAAGAATCCTTTGGAAGAGATCGCAGGATACAAAGTAGCCAGCGTGATCGATTACGAGAAGACAGAAGAAACAGGACTTCCGAAGGCTAACGTACTTGTTTACAAACTGGAGAACAACGAGACAGTAATCGTTCGTCCATCCGGAACAGAGCCGAAGATCAAGATCTACTACACAACACTTGGTAAAGATCTTGCAGAGGCAGAAGCTGAGAAAGAGAAGCTTGCAGAAGCACTGAAACCTATTATGGAGTAATAGAAGATGGGAAAGGGGATCAGATATCTGGTCTCCTTTTTGACTGTCGTAAAAAAATAAGTAGTAAATATGTAGCATATATGTTAAAATCAATACATTACAGTAAAGTAATAAAGTGATTAGAGAATGAAACGGATGGAGGAATATTACGATGTATATAACATGTCTTGATGTAGAGGGAGTACTTGTACCGGAGATCTGGATTGCATTCGCAGAGGCGAGTGGAATTCCGGAACTCAAGAAGACAACAAGAGACGAACCTGACTATGATAAACTGATGAACTGGAGACTTGGAATTCTGAAAGAACATGGTCTCGGACTGAAAGAGATCCAGGAGACAATCGCAAAGATCGATCCGCTTCCGGGAGCGAGAGAGTTCTTAGATGAGCTCCGCACATTCAGCCAGGTAATCCTGATCAGTGATACATTTACACAGTTTGCCACACCGCTGATGGAGAAACTCGGATGGCCGACACTGTTCTGCAACAGTCTGGAAGTAGCTGAGGACGGCGAGATCACAGGATTCAAGATGCGTGTAGATCAGTCTAAACTGAGTACTGTGAAAGCACTGCAGTCTATCGGATTCGACACGATCGCAAGCGGAGATTCCTACAATGACCTTGGCATGATCCAGGCAAGTAAGGCAGGATTCTTGTTCCGCAGCACAGAGCAGATCAAAGCAGATCATCCGGAACTTCCGGCATATGAGACTTATGATGAGCTTCTGACAGCAATTAAAGATGCGATGAAATAGAGAATGAAAATACGAAAAAGCATCTGCACAGCCTGAATTGGCCGGTTGCAGATGTTTTTTATATGTTAGGAAAGTTCTTTTCTAACATATAAAAAAACGCTCCGCTTAGGATGCGCACTGCGGCGTACAAGGTAGGCGTCGCAAGCGACCGCCGCAGGCGCAAGAATGTGCCGAGCACATTCTTTGTTCTAAAATAGAAAGGAATTTATTTCTTTTTATCTTTTTTCTTGTCTTTGTCTTTCTTCTTTCCGGAAGATTTCTCGTTGTCCTTATTCTTTTCGCTATCCTTCGCTTTTGCAGAGAATTTCTTATCTGCTTCAGCTTCCGGCTGATATCCGTTGATATCATATTTCTTCTCATATTCCTCAAAGGCTGTAAGATAAGTTTCATCCTTCAGCTTGCGGACACTCTTTGTATATTCATGAATATCAAAGTTAGAAGAATCAAGCTCGAGAATCGCTACAGCAATGTTAGAACAGTGCGCTGCGATACGCTCGTAGTTTGTAAGCAGGTCATTAAAAGCAAATCCGGTATTCAGATCACACTGACCATTTCTAAGTCTCTTAATGTGACGAAGTTTCAGATCATTACAGAGAATACCAATCAGTTCGCGCAGAGGTTCAACCTTTGCAGCAGTATCAAGATCTTCATCTACAAAAGAATTTACTGTAAGATCAACAATCTCAACCAATGCCTTCTCAAGCACATTCAGCTCATAAGTAGCAGATTCAGAGAAGGTGCGGGACTTTTCATGAAGTTCCTGGGCAACTCTGGAAATGTTGACTGCGTGGTCACCAAGTCGCTCGAAGTCACTGATCGTATGAAGGAACTTGGAGGTCTGTTTCGCCTGCTCAGGTGTCATATCATGCATACTTAACTGCATCAGATAAGTACCAAGTTTATCCTCGTACTTGTCGATCATGTTTTCCTTTTCCTGGATCTTATTGAACTTGCTGTCGCTAAAGTCTGTCAGAAGTTCGAAAGCGCGCATGAGATTCTTGCGGGCATTCTTCGCCATACCGTTAACAGCCATCTGGCTCTGACTGATCGCCAGCGGTGGGTAATCCAGAAAACGTTCCTCAAGCAGATCAAAATCAGCCTGCTCTTCGTTGTCTTCGTCTGTATCCTTGATCAGGAAGAAGACAAGCTTCTCAATCTTGCTGATAAATGGAGCAAGAATCAGGATCGTAGCGATACGGAATACCGAGTTCAATAAAGCAATGTTGACAGGACTCATGACCATGTCCATAAATGTAAAGTGGACAGCGGCATTTACTGAGTAAAATACGATAGACCAAAAGATCATTCCGAATAAGTCATTCAGCAGGTAAATAAGTGCTGTACGCTTTCCGTTCTTGTTCGTACCGATAGAAGAAAGCAGTACAGGACAGGCAGCTCCGACACCGATACCCATTGTAATAGGCAGTGCGGCAGCAAATGTAATAGAGCCCGTGATTGATAATGCCTGAAGGATACCGACAGAAGCAGATGCACTCTGAAGCACTGCAGTAAATGCGATACCAACAAGGATACCCATAAATGGATTCTTAAACATTGTCAGAAGGCTGACAAAATGTGGGTTCTCTTTCAGAGGTGAAACTGCACCACTCATTGTCTGCATTCCGAACATCAGGATCGCAAAACCAAGCATAATGTCACCGATATCGGAATAAGGTTTCTTCTTTACGAATGTACGGAAGATGATACCGATGATCGCAACGATCGCAGAGATTGTTGCGGTGGACAGAAGCTGCGCAATGCCACTGGAGCCATCAATGTAAGAAAGACATAAAATCCAGCCTGTGATACTTGTTCCAATGTTGGCACCCATAATGATTCCGATTGCCTGAGCAACTTTCATCATACCGGAGTTTACGAATCCTACGACCATAACAGTTGTAGCTGATGACGACTGAATGATCGCTGTTACGACTGTACCCAGCAGCAATCCTTTGATTGGGGAGTTTGTGAGCTTGTATAAGATAAGTTCCAGTTTGTTACCGGCAACCTTCTTAAGACTGTCTCCCATGAGTGCCATTCCGTACAGGAAGAGGGCAACTCCGCTGAGCAAGGACAAAACCATTGTAATTCCCATTTTCTTTTTTCCTTTTTCTTAAGTTATTAAGTTGACATGTTACGTCTTGCAAAAAATTACGTACATGGCTATTATAAAACACTTTACCTGGAGTTTACAATTATTTTCTTTAAACTTTACAGAAAAATATTGATTGCAAATTGCAGAAAAATTGTAAGGATAAACAAAATATTAATCTTAAGCAAAAAAGTCCTTGACTTGTCCATGGATAATTTCCATCAGATGAGTTCTCGCTTCCACGCTCGCCCAGGCAATGTGTGGTGTGATCAGCAGGCGTTTACTGTCTTTGATCTTGAGCAATGGATTATCTGCGGACATCGGTTCCTCACAAAGGACGTCTAATCCTGCTGCGGCAATCTGATTTCTGGCCAGTGCATTATATAATGCCTGCTCATCGACGATCGGACCTCTTCCGAGATTCAGGAAAATACAGGAAGATTTCATTTTTTCAAACGCTTTGCTGTTAATCAGTCCTTCTGTATGCTCGTTGAGTGGAGCGTGGACGGAAATAATATCAGACTGCGTAAGCAATGTCTCAAAGTCAACCTGTTCATAACCTTCCTGCGCCGGAGCACCGGAGGCGGAGTAGTAAATGACTTTCGCTCCAAATGCACGTGCAATCTCAGCAACACGTCTGCCAATCGCTCCAAGTCCGATGATCCCCCAGGTTTTTTCATGGATTTCTGTGAAATGTTCTGCAAAATGAGTGAAAGAGACATCATTTACATAGCGCTCTTCTTTCACATAATCATCATAATAACGAAGCTTTTCTAATAGGAAGAGAAGCATTGCAAATGTGTGCTGTGCGACAGTCTCTGTAGAGTAGCCGGCAACATTTCTCCAGGCAATTCCTTTTGAATCAAGATATTCCTTATCCAGGTTGTTCGTGCCTGTGGCTGTGACACAGACGAGTTTCAGATTCTTTGAAGTTCCAATAGTCTGCTCATTAACCGGAACTTTATTTAATATGATCACATCGGCATCCGTGACACGCGCAGGGACCTCTTCGGGTGAAGAAAAGCTGTACTTTACAACTTCACCGAGTTCATCATATGCAGAAAGATCAATATCCTCTCCGATTGTTTTGACATCTAAAAATACAATTTTCATTTAAAATCTCCTTGTTTCATAATCAGTATTAATTATTTTATCGTAACTGTTCAGAGCCAACCTCCAAAATGCTACGCATTTCGTCGGTGTGGCGT